>Ga0066488_100021_pt1 | contig 99385 bp, 88 predicted proteins | sample LakWasM130_HOW14_2_FD_59589 | JGI IMG/M metagenome (GOLD analysis project Ga0066488, IMG submission 59589) | Freshwater sediment methanotrophic microbial communities from Lake Washington under simulated oxygen tension - Sediment Metagenome 130_HOW14 | ecosystem: Environmental > Aquatic >...
GGGCGACTTCCTGGTCAACCTGGCCGTCTTCATCATCCTTGGCTCGGGCGTCATCAAGGTCACCTACAAGGGCCGCATCCAGGCCGAGGTGAAGGCCGCGCAGGCCGAGGAGACCGCCGAGGCCGAATCGCTCAAGCGCCAGGTGATCGAGGCGCGCATGGCCGCGATGCAGGCCCAGGTCGAGCCGCATTTCCTCTTCAACACCCTGGCCTCGATCGACCACCTGATCGAGACCGACCCGCCGCGCGCCTCGCAGATGCAGCGCAACCTGATCGCCCTGCTGCGCGCCTCCATGCCCACCATGCGCGAGGCCAATGCCGGCGGCGTGCGCGACCTGGGCCGCGAGATGAGCGTGATCAAGCCCTATCTGGAAATCCTCAAGGTCCGCATGGAAGAGCGCCTGCAGACCGAGATCGACGTGCCCGAGGGCCTGATGTCGGCCGAATTCCCGCCCATGATGATCCAGAGCCTGGTGGAGAACGCCATCAAGCATGGCCTGGAACCCAAGGCCGAGGGCGGCAGCCTCAAGGTCAAGGCCGAGATCGTGCACGGCAAGCTGGCCGTCACCGTGGCCGACACCGGCCTGGGCTTCGGCCGCGCCGCCACCGCCGGCACCGGCGTGGGCCTGGCGAATATCCGCGAACGCCTGATGCTGCTGTACGGCAGCAAGGGCGGCATCACCGTCACCGAGAACCAACCCTCGGGCACCGTCGTGACCATCACCGTGCCCTATCGCAGCCGTGAACAAGGAGCTTGAGCATGAGGACCGCTTTCAAGGTGATGCTGGCCTTCGGCCTGGTGATGATGTTGCTGGCCAGCCTGGCCGGCGTGGCCATCTGGCATGAGCTGGCCAGTTCCCCGGGCCTGCACATCACCATCAACGACGAGGAGCTGAGCGCGGCCGGCTTCGGCCTGGGCGACTTCCTCGGCCTGGTGCTGGGGCTGGGGATTGCCGGCGTGGTGGTGCTGCTGGTGGTGCCGGTGGTGCTGCTGTTCAGCATCGGCCTGCCCTTGCTGATCGTGGGCGGCGTGCTGGCCCTGCTGTGCCTGCTGTTCTCGGGCATCGGCGCGGTGCTGTTCTCGCCGCTGTTCCTGTTCGGCCTGCTGCTGTGGCTGATACTGCGCAAACCGAGAAAAATCGCCAAGGCGTGATTTAGCATCGCGCCATGAGCGAAACCACACTCTCCCCCGTGCGCGCCGTCCTGGCCGATGACGAACGACTGATGCGCGAGCAATTGCGCAGCCGGCTGACCGAGGTCTGGCCCGAGCTCGAGATCGTGGCCGAGGCCAAGAACGGCCTTGAAGCGGTGGAGCTGGTGCGCGAGCACCACCCCGACCTGGTGTTCCTGGACATCCGCATGCCCGGCCTCACCGGCGTGGATGCGGCGCGCCAGATCGCCCAACTGCCCGAAGACGACAGCTGGCTGGTGCCCGAGATCGTCTTCATCACCGCCTACGACCAGTACGCGGTGGAGGCCTTCGAGCAGGGCGTGGCCGACTATGTGCTCAAGCCCGCCGAGCGCGAGCGCCTGGTGCTGACCGTCGCGCGCATCAAGAAGCGGCTGGCGCAGCGCCACAACGGGGGCGGCGGCGAGAGTGCCGAGGCCGCGCCCGCGGAAACCGGCCAGGCCCAGCCGCTGCAGCAGCTGCTGCACCAGCTCTCGGCCAAGCTCAATCCGGGCGGCGCGCCCAAATACCTGCAGTGGATCCAGGCCACCGTGGGCCAGGCGATCCAGATGATCCCGGTGGAGGACGTGCTGTTCTTCATCAGCGACGAGAAGTACACGCGCGTGCAGACCGCTGGCGTCGAGGCGCTGATCCGCAAGCCCATCAAGGAACTGGTGGACGAGCTGGACCCCGCCCTGTTCTGGCAGATCCACCGCTCCACCCTGGTGAATGTGAAGGCCATCAACGGCATCACGCGCGACTTCCGCGGCCGCCAGCTGGTGGGCGTGAAGGGCCTCAGCGAAAAGCTCGAGGTCAGCCGCAGCTATACGCAGCTGTTCAAGGGCATGTAAGCGCCCGGCCCGGGGTCAGTCCTTGCCCAGGCTGCTGGCCAGCAGCCATTGCGCGACCCAGTAGCTGGCCAGTATCCACAGCGCGGCCAGCGGCACGGCGCCGGCAAACTTGTTGATGGCGATCAGGCTGTCGGAGAGCAGGAACAGCGTGCCGCCCCAGGCGGCATTGCGCGCCAGCGCCTCGCTCGCCTGCCCCAGGCTGCTGCGCCACCAGCTCCAGGCCTGCGCTGCCATGCTCGCCAGGCAGGCCACATAGACCAGCACCGGCAGGCGCAGCTCCGCGCCGATGCCGGGCCACAGGCGCAGCAGCACCGCGCCGGCAATGAGGGCGAACATCGCGAAGGGCCACCAGGGCCGCGCGAACCGCCCCTGGCTGGCGAAACCCAGGATGTAGCAGAGGTGGGCGATCAGAAAGCTCACCAGCCCCGGCAGGAAACCCTGCTCGGGCCACAGCAGGGCGATGTCACCGCCCAGCGAGAACAGCAGGCCGGCGCGCAGCAGGCGCTGCATGCGCGGCTGCGCGGCACCGCGCGGCCAGGCATACAGAATGATCAGCACGGTGGTGAGCGGCTTGGCCAGAAAGGCCATCTCGCGCGGCAGGCCCATGTCGCTGAGCGCCACGATGCTCAGCAGGGCCGACACCAGGGTCAGCACCGGCAGGAGGAGCGGGAAGGGAAACGGCATCGGCGGATTCTGCGGCGCAAGACCTGCCCCCTAACAGCGGGAAAGCCCTGTTCAACAAGCCCCTCCGGGACTAAGCTGCAGCGCTTTGGAGCCAAGGCTCTAAAAATCGCGCAGACGTGGGTTTCGTGCGACACAGCCCAGGCATACCCTCACCGCGCTGACATCCGGACTTTGCAGAATCAGACGCTTCCAACAAGAAGCAAGGAGACTCCGATGGCAATGACCTCAAGATCGCGGCGCCTGGCGCTGACGATGCTGACCCTCAGCCTCAGCGCGGGCCTGGCCCAGGCCGCTGGCTACCGCTTCGGCACGCAGAGCGCGGCCGCCGAAGGCACGGCCAACGCCAATGGTGCCGAGGGCGCCGACGCCAGCACCATCTTCGCAAACCCGGCCGCGCTGACGCGCCTGGGCAGCGGCTTGCATGTCTCCGGCGTGCTCGACTATGTGGCGCCCGACGTGCAGTTCACCGACGCCGGCTCCTTCATCTCGCTGCCCGGCTCGGGCCTGCAGGCCCGCCCCACCTCGCAGGCCGGCGCCACGCAGAACGCCGCCAGCGGCGTGTTCGTGCCGCATATGTATGCGGCCTACCGCGCCTCCGACACGCTGGTCTATGGCCTGGGCGTGTTCGTGCCCTCGGGCGCCAAGCTCACGTATGACCCGAGCTGGGGCGGACGCTACAACCTCAACAAGGTGGAGCTGAAGTCGCTCGCCTTCAACCCCAATGTGGCCTGGAAGCTGAACCCGCAGCTCTCGCTGGCAGGCGGCCTGAACATCGAATACATGCAGGGCGACCTGGAGCGTGCCACGCCCTATGGCTCAGCCTACGCGGCCGGCCTGCTGGCCGCGGCCCAGCAGGCCGCCGCCGGCGGCGCCCCCGGCCTGGCCCTGCAACTGCAGCAGCAGGCCAACCAGGTGTTCGGCAACCCGGCCTTCGACGGCAACATCCATGTGCATGGCAAGGGCTGGGCGCTGGGCTTCAACCTCGCCCTGCTGTGGGAGCTGGATGCCAAGACCCGCTTCGGCCTGGCCTACCGCTCCAGCGTCTCGCACAAGCTCAAGGGCGATGCCGACTGGAGCCAGCCCGCCACGCTGCCGGCCCAGGTGCTGGCCGCCATCACCGGCAAGCCCGCCGATGGCCACAGCAAGCTGGACCACAACGATTCCGGCGCCAGCCTGAAGGTGAAGACGCCCGACTCGCTGTCCTTCCAGGCCTTCCACCAGCTGGACGAACGCCTGGCCGTGATGGCCGACGCCACCTGGTACAAGCAGTCGCGCCTGCAGGAACTGCGCATCGAGTTCGACAGCACCGCCGCGCCCTCGATCACGCCCGAGAAGTGGAAGAACGCCTGGCGCGTCTCGCTGGGCGGCAGCTACCGCCTCAACCCCGAGCTGCTGCTGCGCGCCGGCATCTCCTACGACCGCTCGCCGGTGGAAGGCGCGCTGCGCAGCCCGGCCCTGCCCGACTCCGACCGCACCTGGCTGGCCCTGGGCGCCAATCTGAAGCTGGCCCAGAGCACCACCGTGGACCTGGCGCTGGGCTTCGTGAAGCTACGCGAGGCACCCATGCAAGCCACCGACGATGGTGGCGGCCAGACCCCTTGCAGCTGCGCCTATTCCACCGTGCGCGGCACCTACCGCAGCTCCGCCGCCACCGTCGGCGTGCAGCTCAACCACGGCTTCTGAGTAAGCCCGCGGCTCAACCATCGAACAAGGTCACACCATCATGGTCATGGACAGAAGAAATTTCCTGCGCGCGGGCGCCCTCATCACCGCCTCGTCGGCCCTGGGCGGCCTGGCCGGTTGCATGGGCGGTGGCGATAACGGCGCGGCAGTGATGCCGCTGCCGCCCACCTTCCCCGGCACCGACACCCCCATCCCCGCCACCCCGGCGGCCAGCGGCGCCTACAAGTTCCCGCAAAGCGTGGCCTCGGGCGACCCCAAGCCCGATGGCGCCCTGCTATGGGCGCGCGTGCTGCCCGCCAGCGCCGACGACATCGCCGTCAGCCCCGCGGCCGGCAACTTCCAGGTCAAGCTGCGCATCAGCAGCGCCAACCAGAGCGCCCTGCTGGGCAGCAACACCGCATTGGCCGGCAGCATGGACGCCGAGGCCGACGTGCCGGTCTACGCCCTGTATGACCACACGCTGCGCCACCGCATCAGCGGCCTCAAGCCGGCCACGGTCTACTACTACCAGTTCAGCGCCGGCGACACGCGCTCCAAGGTGGGCCGCTTCAAGACCGCGCCCGCCAACGACGCCGACATCGACAGCCTCAAGTTCGCCTACATGACCTGCCAGGACTGGAGCGTCAACCACTGGGCCGGCATGAGCGCGCTGGCGCAGGAGAACCTGGACTTCATCGTCCACCTGGGCGACTACATCTACGAGGCCGTGGGGGCCGATTACCAGCAGGGCGGCGTGGAGCCGGCGCACGGCGCGCTGATCCTGCCGCAGGGCACGCCGCTGCCCTCGGGCGGCCGCTATGCCACCGTGATCGACGACTACCGCTACCTCTACAAGCGCTACCGCAGCGATGCGCGCCTGCAGGCCCTGCACGAGCGCTTTGCCTTCGTGGCGATCTGGGATGACCACGAGTTCTCCGACGATTGCTGGCAGGACCGCGAGACCTACGACAACGGCAGCTACTCGGCCACCACCGGCGGCGACAACACCGCCCAGCCCTCGCGCCGCCGCGCCGCCAGCCAGGCCTGGTTCGAGTACATGCCGGCCGAGATCAGCTTCACGCTGGACCCCGGCTATGGCATCGGCAATATCCGCATCTACCGCGACCTGAAGTTCGGCAAGCTGATGCATCTGGTCATGACCGACCAGCGCCTCTACCGCGCCGACCACATGATCCCCGAGGCCGCGCTCAACCCGCTGACCGGCCAGCCGCTGGGCCAGATCGGCGCCCGCTACATGGTGCCCGAGACCTCGCTGTACGGCGTGGAGGCGCAGAAGATCGCCGCCGGCGCGGCCCTGCCCGATCCCTATAGCCTGGTGAGCGTGCTGGGCACGGCGCAGCGCCAATGGTGGATGGACACCATGAAGAACTCCACCGCCACCTGGAAGATCTGGGGCAACGAGACCTCGCTCTTGAAGATGAGCGTGGACGGCGCCAAGATCCCCAGCGCGCCGGCCGTCTTCAAGACGCGCTTCATCGTCAACGCCGACCAATGGGACGGCTTCAACGCCGAGCGCAAGCTGCTGATGAACCACCTGGTGGCCAACAAGGTCAGCAATGTGGTGGCGGTGACGGGCGACATCCACGCCTTCTTCGCCGGCGTGGTCTGGGACGACTACAACGCCGCCAACCCCAAGCCCGCGATGGTGGACCTGGTGACGGCCGGCATCTCCAGCAACAGCTTCTTCAGCTACCTGCGCGGCGCCGCCGCCACGCCCGCCTTTGCGCCGGTGCAGCCGCTGGTGGAGATCAACGAGGCGGTGGCCGAGGGCATCGCGATCCAGATGCTGTCGGCCGCGATCGCGCTGGGCGCCGGTGTCACCGACCTCAGCAACACCGCCGCCATCCAGGCCGCGGTGATGGCCGCGGTGGGTGCGGGCCTGATCCCGCTGGCCGCGGTGCAGCCCACCCCGGGCCTGAGCACGGCGGTGATCAACACCCTGGACGAGACCCTGGCCGGCCAGATGGGCGGCATGATCGCCGGCACCATCGCCGGCTTGGCGGCGAGTTCGCGCTCGGCCGCGGCGATGACGCTGTACGGCCTGATCGCCCAGAAGATTGCCGCCGCGCTGGGCGTGCCGGTGAGCTTCGTGCCCGCCAGCGAGGTCGTCAAGCGCCTCAACCCCTTCGCCAACAGCACCACCGGCGCCGCCCCCGCGGCCAACAACCCCTGGATCAACCACGCCGACACCGAGGCCCAGGGTTTTGCGGTGGTGAGCCTCAGCAAGACCGAGCTGCTGTGCGAGTTCCGCAAGGTGAATCGCCTGAGTGCCGGCAGCGCGCCGCTGACCCCGGTGGCCAGCGTCAAGCGCCTGAAGGTGCTGGCGGGCAAGGCTGAGGTGCTGCCCGGCTGATTCCGCCCAGGCTGCAGCCCAGCCGCCCAAAGCGCCGCTTGCTCGCAAGCGGCTCGCCGCAACGCCGCGCCGTGGAGACACTGCGCGGCGTTGCGCTTTCAGGCGCCATCAAAACAAACCGAGGACTCTTTACCCATGCTCAAGCTCACCGGCCTGACCCATGTCTACGCCAACGGCACCAAGGCGCTGGACAACGCCACGCTCGACATCCCCAAGGGCATGTTCGGCCTGCTGGGCCCCAACGGCGCCGGCAAGTCGACGCTGATGCGCTGCATCGCCACCCTGCAGACGCCCAGCGCCGGCAGCATCCAGTTCGGCGACATCGACGTGCTGAAAGCCCCGGAGCGCCTGCGCGCCACGCTGGGCTATCTGCCGCAGGACTTCGGCGTCTACCCGCGCGTCTCGGCCTATGAGCTGCTGGACCATCTGGCGGTGCTGAAGGGCATCGCCCACGCCGGCGAGCGCCGCGATACGGTGGAGACCCTGCTGGCCCAGGTCAACCTCTGGGACGTGCGCAAGAAGGCGGTGGCCGGCTATTCGGGCGGCATGCGCCAGCGCTTCGGCGTGGCCCAGGCGCTGATCGGCAAGCCCCAGCTCATCATCGTCGACGAGCCCACCGCCGGCCTCGACCCCGAGGAGCGCAACCGCTTCAACAACCTGCTGGCCGAGATCGGCGAGAGCGTGGTGGTGATCCTCTCCACCCATATCGTCGACGACGTGGCCGACCTCTGCCCGCGCATGGCGGTGATCAGCGCCGGCCGCATCGTGCAGACCGGTGCCCCGCAAGACCTGACCCTCACGCTCAAGGGCCGGGTCTGGCGCCGCACCATTGAGTCGAGCCAGCTGGCCGGCTACCAGCAGGACCTGACGGTGATCTCGAACCGCCTGCGCGGCGGCCAGACCGTCATCCATGTGCTGGCCGACCAGCTGCCGGCCGCCGGCTTCGAGCCGGTGGAGGGCGGGCTGGAGGATTTCTACTTCGCCACGCTGGCGCAATCGCGCCGCGCCACCGCGCCGCAAGCCTGAGGAGCGCGCGATGCTTGCCAAGATTGCCGCCTTCGAGGCGCGCTACCAGCTGCGCTCGCCGCTGTTCGCGGTGGCCTTTGTGCTGTTCTTCCTGCTGACCTTCGGCGCCGTGACGATCGACGAGATCCAGATCGGCGCCAAGGGCAATGTCAACGTCAACTCGCCCTACGCCATCCTGCAGACCCTGGGCACCATGAATCTGCTGGCGATCTTCGTCGTCACCGCCTTCGTCGCGAACGTGGTGATACGCGACGACGAGACCGGCTTCGCCCCCATCCTGCGCGCCACCCGCATCCGCAAGTTCGACTACCTGCTGGGGCGCTTCCTGGGTGCGTTCGGCGTCGCCTTCCTGGTCTGCTGCGCGGTGCCGCTGGCGATGCTGGTCGGCTCGGCCATGCCCTGGCTGGACGCCGAGAAGGTCGGCCCCCTGGTGCTCTCGCACTATGCCTGGGCGCTGCTGGTCTACACCCTGCCCACCCTGCTGGTGATGAGCGCCGGCTTCTTTGCCCTGGCCACCGCCACGCGCTCGATGATGTGGACCTATGTCGGCGTGGTCGCCTTCATGGTGCTCTTCATCACCAGCCGCGTGATGCTGGCCGACCCGGCGCTGGACACGCTCTCCTCGCTGGCCGACCCCTTCGGCGTGGGCGCGCTGAGCCGCGTCACCAAGTACTGGACCAGCGCCGACCGCAACAGCATGCTGCCCACCCTGCAGGGCGTGCTGCTGTGGAACCGCCTGCTCTGGCTGGGCGTGGGCGCGGCGCTGTTTGCGCTCGCCTACGGCCTGTTCCGCTTCGAGGCCAAGGGCGCCAAGTTGGCCAGCGCCGCCGGCAAGGCGGCCAGCGACCCGGCGCCCGCGCCCAAACCGCTCGCCAGCCCCAGCCAGGGCGGCCGCGCGAGCTGGCTGCAGTTCAAGGCGCTGACGCGCTTCGACATGGCCTTCGTGTTCCGCAGCCCGGCCTTCTTCGTGCTGCTGGCGCTGGGGGTGTTCAACGCCATCGGCGCGATCTCGCTCACCGGTGAGACGCGCGGCGTGGCCTATCTGCCGGTGACGCGCGCGGTGGTGGAGGGCCTGCTGGGCGGCTTCACCCTGATCCCCATCATCATCGCCGTCTATTACGCCGGCGAGCTGGTGTGGCGCGGCCGCGAGCGCCGCATCCACGAGATCGTCGATGCCACCGCGGCGCCGAGCTGGGCCTTTCTGGCGCCCAAGGTGCTGGCCATCACGCTGGTGCTGCTCGCCACCCTGGTGGTGGGCGTGGCCACCGGCATGCTGTTTCAGCTCTATCACGGCTACACCCGCTTCGAGCCGGGCGCCTATCTGCTGTGGTTCCTGCTGCCCAGCCTGATCACCGCCTTCCTGCTGGGCGTGCTGGCGGTGTTCGTGCAGGCCCTGGTGCCGCACAAATTCGTCGGCTGGGCGCTGATGCTGGTCTACACGGTGCTGGGCACCACCATGGCCAATATGGGCTTCGAGCACAAGCTCTACAACTACGCCGACACCGCCAGCGTGCCGCTCTCCGACATGAATGGCATGGGCCATTTCTGGATCGGCCGGGCCTGGCACCAGGGCTACTGGCTGGCCTTCGCGGCGATGCTGCTGGTGCTCACCCACCTGCTGTGGCGCCGCGGCGCCGACACCAGCCTACGCCCGCGCCTGGCGCGCCTGCCGGCGCGGCTCAAGGGCACGCCGGGCGTCCTGCTCGCGCTCAGCACGCTCAGCTGGCTGGGCCTGGGCGGCTGGATCTACTTCAACACCAACATCCTCAACGAGTACCGCACCCAGCCGGCCGAGGAGCAGCGCCAGGCCGATGCCGAGCGCGCCCTGCTGCCCTTCGAGAACCTGCCCCAGCCCTCCATCACCCATGTGACGCTGAAGGTCGATCTCTACCCGCAGCAGATCTGCGCCATCGCCACGGGCAGCTACCAGCTGGAGAACCGCAGCGGCCAGGCCCTGAGCGCCGTGCACGTGCGCTTCGATCCGAATCTGAAGCTACGGCAACTGGAACTGGACGGCGCCACGCTGGACAAGGAATACCCGCGCTTCGGCTACCGCATCTACCGCCTGGCCACGCCGATGCAGCCGGGCGAGCGGCGCGCACTGCGCTTCGAGTTCCTGCGCGAGGAGGCGGGCTTCGTCAACAGCCAACCCTTCACCCGCATCGTCGCCAACGGCAGCTTCCTCGACAACTTCGAGCTCACCCCGGTGCTGGGCGTGAGCCGGCGCATCTTTCTGCAGGACCGCAGCAAGCGCCGCAAATACGGGCTGCCGGCCGAGCTGCGTGTGGCCAAGCTGGAAGACCAGGAGGCCAACGCCCACCACTACCTGCGCCACGACAGCGACTGGGTGACGGCCGACATCACCCTCAGCACCGATGCCGACCAGACCCCGCTGGCGCCGGGCTACACGGTCAGCGACACCATCACCAACGGCCGCCGCACCCTGGTCACCAAGACCGAGGCGCCGATCCACAATTTCTTCTCGCTGCAATCGGCGCGCTACGCGATCCTCAGGGACCAATGGGTGGGCCGTGAGCCGGTGGAGCTGGCCGTCTACCACCATCCCGCGCATGCCAGCAATGCGCCGCGCATGCTGACGGCGATGCGCACCTCGCTGGAGCTGTTCAGCCAGTCCTTCTCCAACTACCAGTTCCGCCAGGCCCGCATCCTGGAGTTCCCGGCCTACCAGCGCTTTGCCCAGGCCTTCGCCAACACCATGCCCTACTCGGAGGCGATCGGCTTCATCCAGGACTTCAAGGAAGACAAGGCCGACGAGAACATCGATCTGGTCAGCTATGTGACCGCGCACGAGTTCGGCCACCAGTGGTGGGCGCACCAGGTGGTGGGCGCCGACAAGCAGGGCATGACCCTGCTGTCGGAATCCTTCGCCCAATACTCGGCCCTGCTGGTGATGGAGAAGCTCTACGGCCGCGAGCAGCTGCGCCGCTTCCTCAAGCTCGAGCTGGACCGCTATCTGCGCGAGCGCGGCGGCGAGACGGTGGAAGAGCTGCCGCTGGCGCGCGTGGAAAACCAGGGTTATGTGCATTACCGCAAGGGTGCGCTGGTGATGTACTGGCTCAAGGAGGTGCTGGGTGAGGAGGTGCTGAACCGCGCGCTGCAGAAGCTGCTGGCGCAGTACGCCTTCAAGGCCGCGCCCTACCCCGCCTCCAGCGACTTCCTGCGCCTGCTGCGCGCCGAGGCCGGCCCGCAGCATGAGCAGCTGATCGCCGATCTGTTCGAGCACATCACGCTCTACGACCTGAAGGCCAATGACGCCAAGGCGCGCAAGCGCGCCGATGGCCGCTACGAGGTGACGTTCAGCGTCGAGGCGAAAAAGCTCTACGCCGATGGCAAGGGCCGCGAGACCGAGGCACCGCTGGACGAGGGCTTCGAGATCGGCGTGTTCAGCGCCGAGCCCGGCAAGCCCGGCTTCAAGAAGAGCGCGGTGCTGCTGCTGGAGCGGCGCGCGCTGAAGTCCGGCAAGCAGCGGTTCAGCCTGGTGGTGGACCAGGAACCCAAATGGGTGGGCGTGGATCCCTACAACATGCGCATCGACCGCAACTCGGACGACAACCTCAGCAAGGTGGCCATGCAATAGCGCTTGCCTGTCCTGCCGAATGACATTAAAGTGATATCACCTTTATGGGAGAGATCACATGCAAGTGCGGCAGGAGATTCGTTCCGAGAAAGTGGCCAGCACGGCCAATGGCTATGCGGCCGTGCTGCTGGGCCTGCTGGGCATCGCCGGCGGCCTGGCGCTGCTGGCCACCGGCGCCGAGGCCGGCACGCTGGCCCGGATACTGGGCGGGCTGGCGCTGCTGATCGCCGCGGCGATCGCCCTCGCCGGGCTCTATATGCAGCAGCCCAACGAGGCGCGCATCCTCACCCTGTTCGGGCATTACAGCGGCACCGACCGCCAGGACGGCCTGCGCTGGGCGAACCCGCTGAAGCTCAAGCGCAAGCTCTCGCTGCGCGCGCGCAACCTGAACGCGCCCACGCTGAAGGTCAACGACAAGCGTGGCAACCCGGTGGAGATCAGCGCCGCGGTGGTCTGGCGCGTGCAGGACACCGCGCGCGCCATCTTCGAGGTGGACGATTTCGAGGCCTATGTGCGCATCCAGGCCGAGGCCGCGATCCGCCATCTGGCGGCCCAGTTCGCCTATGACGAGGGGGATGACCTGGATACCGGCGAAACCACCTTGCGCGCCGGCCAGGACGAGGTGGCCGCGGCCCTGGTGGCGCAGCTGCAGGAGCGCTTCGAGCAGGCCGGCGTGCGCGTGCTAGACGCCAAGATCACCCACCTGGCCTATGCACCCGAGATCGCCCAGGTGATGCTGCGCCGCCAGCAGGCCGACGCCATCATCAGCGCGCGCAAGAAGATCGTGCTGGGCGCGGTGAGCATGGTGGAGGAAGCGCTCAAGGGCCTGAGCGAGCGCGATATCGTGGTGCTGGACGACGAGCGCAAGGCGGCCATGGTGTCCAATCTGCTGGTGGTGCTGTGCTCCGACAAGGAGACGCAGCCCATCGTCAACACCGGCACGCTGTACAACTAAGCCCGCATGGCCAGCCCCGACAAGAAGAGCTTCGCGCTGCGGCTCGATCCGGCGCTGTGGGCCGAGATCGAGCGCCTGGCCGCCCAGGAGCTGCGTTCGGCGAACGCGCAGATCGAGTACCTGCTGCGCGACGCGCTGGCCAGGCGCGGCATCAAGCCGGCATCGCAGAGCATCCCGCGCGGGCGCCCGCCCGCAAGGCGCGAACCCGGAACGGATTAGTCTTCTTCAGCCCTGCGGCCGCTCGCCGTACCAGGCCTGCCAGGGCTGCACCCGCACCAGCTCGCCCTGCGCATGGCGCCGCAGCAGCTCGTGCAGCTGCGCCGGATTGAGCGGGCGCGAGAGGCCGAAGCCCTGGAACTGGTCGCAACCCATCTGCACCAGGCAGTCGCGGTCGGCCTCCATCTCCACGCCCTCGGCCACCACCAGCATGTGCATCGAATGGGCGACGCGGATGATGGACTCGACCAGCATGCGACCGTCCGGGCTGCCCGCCAGGCCGTTGACGAAGAGCCGGTCGATCTTGAGCTTGCGGCAGCGCATGCGGCGCAGATAGGCCAGCGAGCTGTAGCCGGTGCCGAAGTCGTCGATCGCCAGCACATAACCCTGACTCTGCAGGGCCAGCACGATGGAGTCGGGCTTGTCCAGATCCTCGAACACCGAGGACTCGGTGAGCTCGAACTCGAGGCTGGCCGGCCCCAGGCCCAGCTCGCCGAGCAGGCCCAGAAAGCGCTCGCGCTGCTGGGCGCGCCGGCATTGGCGCGAGGACAGATTGATCGCCACCGGCGGGCAGTTCAGGCCGGCGGCGTGCATGGCGTCGAGATCGCGGCGCAGCACGCGCAGCGCATGCAGGCCCAGCTCGACGATCAGACCCGAGGCCTCGGCCACCGGGATGAACTCGGCCGGCGAGACCCAGCCGCGCTGCGCATGCTGCCAGCGCGACAGGCCCTCGAAGCTCAGCAGCCGGCCCTGGGCATCGAACAGCGGCTGATAGGCCAGCTCCAGCGTGCCCGCCTGCAAGGCCTCGCGCAGGTCCTGCTCCAGACGCAGGCGCGCGCGCTCGCCCTCGCCGAACTCGGGCGAGTAGAGCTGATAGCCATCCTTGCCCTGGCGCTTGGCATGCACCATGGCAGCATCGGCGCATTGCATCGCCTCGGTGGCATTGCCGGCATCGCGCGGCACCAGGGCCACCCCCACCGAGGCGCTGACGCGCAGCCAGTTGTCGCGGTCGCCCACCGGCTGCGGCAGCAGGGCGAGCACCTGGCCGGCCATGCGGCGCGCCTGCTCCTCGTCCACCGGCGCCTCCATCAGCATCGCGAACTCGTCGCTCGCCAGGCGCGCCACGGTATCGCCCGAGCGCGCCAGGCTGCGCAGGCGCTGCGCCACCGTCTGCAGCACCAGATCGCCGCAGGCATGGCCGTCGTTGTCGTTGATCTGCTTGAAGTTGTCGAGGTCGATCACCAGCAGGGCCAGGCCCTGCCCATGGCGCGGGCCGCGCTGCACCGCGCGCTCCAGCGCAAGCCGGAAGGCCTCGCGGTTGGGCAGGTCGGTGAGGGCGTCGTTAAGGGCCAGATAGCGGGTGCGGCGCTGCGCCTCGCGCACATCGGCGCGCAGGCGGTGCGCGGCCAGCCAGGCCAGGCCCAGCGCCGCCACCAGCATGCCCGAGGCCACGCCGACGAAGCGCAGCAGGTCGATCCAGATGCCATCGCGGCGCGCCTGCACCACCAGCCGCCCGACGCTGGTCTGGTTGGCCTGCACCGCCGCCACGACCTCCTGCTGACCCGCCATGCGCTCCAGCCAGCCGCGCTCCAGCCGCACGCGCTGATAGCCGCTCAGCGTGCTGCCATCGGGGCGGAACAGCACCGCGGTGACGACCTCGGGCGCATCGTCGAAGGCGCTCAGGATCTCGGCCGCGTCGTCGCGGTTGTCGAACACCATGGCGGCCGAGGCGGTGCGCGCCACCAGGTTGACCTGGGTCTGCAGATCCTCCTGGAAGCGTTCGGCCAGGGCCAGGTATTGCGCCAGCGTGAGCAGCAGGGCAAAGGTCAGCAGCGCGCCGATCGCCAGCATGGCATCGCGCTGGCGGTAGAAGAACTGCTGCAGGTCGAGGTTTTTAATCATCGTCAGGTTCAGGCCTTGCGCACATAGCGGGCCAGCCGCAGCAGTTTGGTGCTGATCTCCAGGCCGGCGCGGCGCGCCGATTCCAGGCCGATGTCGAAGACCACGCGGCCGTCCTCGATCTGCAGGCTCAGCATCGCGCCCAGGCTCAGCATGGCCGGCGCCTCAGTGACCAGCAGCACCGGCTTGTCGGCCACCGCGGCGCGCGGCGCATCGAAGCCCGCGCCCACCAGGGCGACATGGCAACCGCCCAGCTGCTCGCCGCGCACGCGCCGCAGCTCCAGCGCATGGCCGTTGACGCGGCGGCCGGCCAGGCCCTCCAGCGCGGTGGCCAGCGGCCCCTCATCCGCCAGGCACAGCTGCAAGGCCTGGCCCTGCGGCAGGGCGGTGCCGGGCCATTCCACGAACAGCAGGCTGCGGAACACGATCTGCGCCTTCAGCTCCTCGGGCGGCAGGGGCTGCGCGCTGGCCGCAGCCATCGCCAGCAGCTGCGCGCACAGCAGCGCCCATCCGCGCGGCGGCCGGCGGGGGGTGAGGCGCGGTGCGGACAAGCCCATGGTTCAGAAGCGGATCTGCCAGTCCAGATGCAGGGAGCGCCGCGGCCGCGGCAGGCGCGTGGACAGCGTGTCGGGCGGCGCGGGGTCGTAGTTGGCGCGATCGGTGGTGTTGAGCACCCGCAGGGCCAGGTCTTGCCCCCGCCAGCCGGTGTAGCGCAGCACCGCGTTGAGGCTGTACAGCGCCGGCACCTCGCTGCGGCCGAGGCGCTTGTCCATCGCCAGCCACTCGGTCGCGAGCGTCCAGTCGGGCCGCAGCGGGGCGATCAGATGCCCCTTGAAGAGCCAGCGCGGCGAGTTGCTGAGGCGCTCGCCGCGGTTGCGCGCATCCGCCAGCGAGAGATTGGCGCGCCATTGCCAGCCCGAGGCGCGCCGCTGCTCCAGGCCCAGGTCCAGGCCCTGGGTACGCACGCGCGAGAGGTTCTCGTAGCGCGACAGGCCCTCGTCGCCCTGCAGCGGCACGAACTCGATCATGTCGCGCATGCGCGTGACATAGGCATTCAGGCTGAAGGCCAGGTCGGCGCCCAGCGCGCGCTCCCAGGCCAGCTCCAGCGTGCCGAGCTTTTCCGGCGCCAGGCCGGGGTGGGCCAGCTGGGACACATCGTCGGCATAGAAGCGCTCGGCCAGGTTGGCGGGCCGGAAGGCGCGCCCGGCCATCAGCTTGATGGACTCGTCCTGGCGCGGCCGGTAGACCAGGGCCAGGCGCGGCGACCATTGCGCCGTGCGGTCCTGCACGCGGTCCAGGCGCAGCCCGGTGGTGAGCTGCCATTGCTCGGAGAGATGCCAGGAGTCCTGCGCGAACAGGCCCAGGCTGCGCAGCGGCTCGTCGCTGTCCAGCAGCAGGCGGTAGGGCTGCTCGTCGAAATTGCGCTGCACGCCATGGCGCAGCAGGCGCGCATCGACGCCCAGTGCCAGCTCATGGTTGAGCCAGCCGCGCCATTGCGTGCGCGCCTCCAGGCCCAGCCAGCGCGCCACCGCCTCGTCGCGGTTGATGAGCAGCGGCGCGTCGTCGGTCTCGCCGGCATAGACATAGCGGCCATGGAAACCGCTGCGCGCCAGCGAGAGGCGCAGGCTGCGGCGCCAATCGCTCACCCAGGCACCGTCGTAGGCGATCTCGCCATACAGGTACTGGTCGCGGTAGTCGGTGCCCGGCGCGCCCGGCAGGGTGCCATAGGGCGCCACCGCGATGGACTTGCTGCGCACCATGCTGGCGGCCGAGACGCGCCAGGCGCCCAGCCGGTATTTCAGGAAGGCGCTGGTGTAGGACAGGCCGTCCAGGCCGCCCAAGCTGCCGGCGGGCAGGCCCAGCTCGGGCAGCTCCAGGGTCTCGCCACGCGCATGCTGCAGGTTCAGGCCCACGAAAAGGTCGCCCCCGCCCAGCTCGGCACTGCCGTACTGCAGCATGGCGCGGCGCTCGCCAAAGCTGCCCAGCGAGCCCTTCAGCGTCCAGCCCGGCGCATCGGCGCCATCCAGGGTGACGAGGTTGACCACACCGAACAGCGCATTGCCGCCGTACACCGAGGAGCCCGGGCCATGCACCAGCTCCACGCGCTTGACCCAGTCGGCCACCAGGGGGAACTCGAACTCGGGCAAGGCCTGGTCGTAGAGCGCATCGTTGACGCGAAAGCCGTCGATCGCCACCAGCAGGCGCGCGTTGTAATCGCCCGGCCGGTTGAAGCCGCGCACGCCCACGCTGGAATACTGCCGCGTGCTGCTCAGATAGATGCCGGGCAGGCGCTCCAGCATGTCGGCCACCGTGACATGGCCCAGCTGCGCCGCCTCCTGGCGCCCGAACACGCTCACCGCGGCCGGCGCATCGAGCAGGCTCTGGGCAAATCGCGAGGGTCCGAGCACCTCTTGGCGTAACAGGCTTTCGAGTGCGGCTTCGTCGTCCGCCGCGGCCTGGGCAGTGTTCGCCAGCAAGGCCAGCGATCCCAAACGCAGCAGCCCCAGGAGAGCATGTCTCATTGATTTTTTGGGCCTCAGCGGACCCTTGGCAGCTGAGCAACTACTCTACGGCCTGCGCTACGGAATGTCACACGCGAAGCGTGCTCAGCCGCGATTTTGTTCCTGTTGCGCCGCATTGCTGGCGGCGCCCTTGGCGGCAAAAGATTCACGTAAGCGTTTTAGTTTCTCGCGCGGGTCTTCCTTGATGCCGCTTTCGTGCAGCTTCATCTCGGCGATGAAACGGCTGGGGATGCCCATCACCAGCTCGCGCGCCTTCTTGCGCCGGCGCAGCGTGCTCACCGCCAGCGTGGTGCGCGCGCGCGTGATGCCCACATACATCAGGCGGCGCTCCTCCTCGAGGCGCTGCGCGGTCATCTCCTCCTCGTCGGCCTTGAAGGGCAAGAGCCCCTCGTTGACGCCGGCCAGGAACACATGCGGCCATTCCAGGCCCTTGGACGCATGCAGGGTGGTGAGCACGACCTGGTCCTGCTCGTCGCCGCGCTCGGCCAGCGAGAGGATCACGCTGATGGTCTGCGCCACCTGCAGCACGGTCTGCTTGGGCTCTTCGAAGCTGCTGCCGCCATCCTGGGTGATGTGGCCGCCGCAGCGCTTGGCCACCCAGTCGACGAAGTCCAGCACATTGTTCCAGCGCGCCGCGGCGGCCTTCTCGTTCTCTTCGTTGTCGTAGAGATGCTGCTCGTAGCCGATGTCCTTGAGCCACTCCATGAAGAGCGCCTTGGCGTCCTCGCCGCCCTCGGTGTGGCGGGCCTTGTACTCGAGGTCGTTGATGTAGCGGCCGAACTCGTGCAGCGAGCCGATCGCCTTCTTGCTCAGCACGGTGATGAGCGAGTCGGAGAACAGCGCCTCGTACATGCTGACCTTCCACTTGCCGGCGAACTGGCTCAGCGAGCCCAGGGTCTGGTGGCCGATGCCGCGCTTGGGCGTGGTGATGGCGCGCAGGAAGGCGGGGTCGTCGTCCTGGTTCACCAGCAGGCGCAGCCAGGCGCACAGATCCTTGATCTCGCTCTTGTCGAAGAAGCTCTGGCCGCCGCTGACCTTGTAGGGGATCTCGGCGCGGCGCAGCGCCTGCTCGAAGATGCGCGCCTGGTGGTTGGCGCGGTAGAGGATGGCGAAGTCGGCGAACTTGACCGCCGCGCCCAGATTGGCGCGGATCGCCTGGATGCGCGCCACCGCACGCTCGGCCTCATGCTCCTCGCCATCGGCCTCCAGCAGCGCCACCGGCTCGCCGTCGCCGAACTCGCTCCAGAGCTTCTTCTCGAACAGCTTGGGGTTGACGGCGATGACGTTGTTGGCGGCGCGCAGGATGTTGCCGGTGGAGCGGTAGTTCTGCTCCAGCGGGATCACCTTGAGCTGCGGGAAGTCCAGCGGCAGGCGCTTCAGGTTCTCGATGGTGGCGCCGCGCCAGCCGTAGATGCTCTGGTCGTCGTCGCCCACCGCCGTGAACATGGCGCGCTCGCCCACCAGCTGCTTGAGCAGGTCGTACTGCACCGCGTTGGTATCCTGGTATTCGTCCACCAGCACATAGCGCAGCTGATCCTGCCATTTGCCGCGCGCCTCGGCGTCCTCGGTGAGGAGCTTGAGCGGCAGGCTGATGAGGTCGTCGAAGTCCACCGCCTGGTAGGCCGCCAGGCGCTCCTGGTAGCGGCCCATCACCACCGCGGCGACGCGCTCGTTCTCGTCCTTGGCGGCCTTCATCGCCTGTTCCGCGTTCAGGCCCATGTTCTTCCACAGCGAGATGGTCCATTGCCAGGAACGCGCCTGGTTGGCATCGGTGGTGCCGCCGGCATCGCGCAGCACGCCCAGCACATCGTCGCTGTCGAGGATGGAGAACTGCTCCTTCAGGCCCACCCGCGTGCCCTCGGCGCGCAACAGCCGCACGCCCAGGCTGTGGAAGGTGGAGATCGCCAGGTCCTTGGCGGCGCGTGCGCCCACCAGCTGCTTGGCGCGCTCGCGCATTTCCTGCGCCGCCTTGTTGGTGAAGGTGATGGCGGCGATGTTCTTGGCCTGGTAGCCGGCCTGCAGCAGGCGTGCGATCTTGGTGGTGATGACGCGCGTCTTGCCCGAACCGGCGCCGGCCACCACCAGGCAGGGGCCGTGCAGATGGTGCACCGCCTCGAGCTGGGCGGGATTGAGGGTTTCGGCCATGGCGGGAACGGGAAAGGGAAATCTAGGCGGTGCGCGGGCCGCGCATCATATCGGGCGGGGCTTGCAGGCCCAGGCCCAGCAGCAGCAGCGCCTCGAACACAAAGGCAGCGCGCGGCGCATCGACCAGGCTGTCGAACAGACCCACCACCAGAAAGCCCAGCAAGGCCGCCGCCAGGGCCGGTGCGAGTTCATGCTTGCGCGCCGCCCCCAGGCTGAGCCTCCAGAGCGCCATCAGCAGCAGGGCACTCCACAGCCCCAGCCCCACCAGACCCTGCTCGAACAGCACATGCAGGGGCAGGCTCTTCATATGCCAGGGCAGGTGCAGCTTGTCGCTGGAAAACAGCCAGTACGCCAGCTCCTCGCTGAAGTCGCCGTTGCGCAGCAGTTCGCGCCCTTGCGCGTCGCTGAGCTGCAGGTCCGACACCATCAGCATGCGCTCGCGGCTGGCCAGGGCCACCGAGAACACCACGGACTCGGGCGCATACCAGCGCCCGCCCCAGGACGCGCGTTGCCCCAGCATCAGTGTCAGGTCTTGCCATTGCCCCGGCTTGGCCTTCACCGCCACGTCTTTCTCGACGCAGCCATCGTCGTAGAGCAAATGCTTGTTGCACAACTCGGCGTGAAAGCTCAGGTCCTGTTCGGCGCGCAGCCTGGCGCGCAAGGTGATCGGGCCCTCGGGGGCATCGATACGCTGCGAGACGCGCAGCAACTCGCCCCAACCCAGCGTATGGGTGCCGCCGGTCAGCGTCAGCGCCGTCTTGCCCTCTTGCGTCACGACGCGATAGTCGCCGGGCCGCTCCTTATCGCCCGAGGCCAGGAAGTTGGCCGAGGCAAAGCGCCCCGCGCCGCGCCCCCACCACAGCTGGGTGCTGCCATCCAGCAAGCCCAGACCTTGGCGCCAATGCTGTTCGCGCGTGCCCATGTCGCGATCCGTGCTGCCCAGGCGCGAGCCCAGATAGGCCCCGCCCAACAGGCTGCCCACCAGCATGGCGCCCAGCAGCAGCGCGCCCAGCGCGGCACTGCGCACGCGCCAGGACAGGCCTTCCAGTTGCCAGCCCGGCCGCCCCGCCAGCAACGGCGTCAGCGCCAGCCCCAGCAGCGGCCAGGCCACCGTGCCCAGCTCGACCGCACCGGACCAGCTCCAGGCCACCACCGCCACCTGGCCCAGACTCCAGTACCAGGCGCCCCACATCAGCAGCTCGCGCAGCACGCCCAGACGCTTGGCACGCAGGCCCAGCAACAGGCACAGCAGGGCCGACAGCAGGCTCAGCACATAGGCGGACTTGGGCACGCGCTCGGCCACGCCGGCCGAGGCCAGCGTCAGAAAGATGCCGAGCACCGCGCCGCTGAACAGCACCAGCCCGCGCTGCTGCGGGGTCCAGTCGCCGCCCTCGCGGCGCGTGCCCAGCAAGGCCATCAGGCTCAGCATCAGGGCCAGCACCACCCGATAGCCGCCCGTCGGGAAGAGCAGCCAGGCGGCCATCAAAGCCAGTGCCAGCACCAGCGCCAGACCGCGCAGGTCGACCACCTTGTACGCCAGCTTGCGCGGCACGGCATGGGTGCGCCACCACAGCGCAAGCAGCAGCAACGCGCCCAGCAACACCGCCAGGTAAAGCCCGCGCGAGAAGCTCGTCAGCACCGCGTAGGCCGCCAGCAGGGCCAGCAACAGCAGGGGCACGAACAGACGCGGCGAGCGAAACCTCAGCAGGCCCGCCAGCACAAAGGGAAAGCCCATGGCCAGCGCACCATCCAGCGTGGCGCCGCCCACATGCATCTCCCAGAAGCTGCCCGTGGTGCGGTAGTCGGCCGAGAAATTCAGCAGCCCGGTGTAGGCCCAGCGCTCCGCCAGGGCCGGCAGGCTGGCGGCCAGCAGGTACAGGCACAGCGAGGCGATGACGAGCCGGTCCAGGCCAAGCCCGCCCCGCTCGGCCAGGCGCGCCGCGCGACTCCACACCGGCAGCAGCAGCAGCGCCCAGAAAAAGGCCTTCACCGCACGCAGGCTGTTCATGGGCTCCAGATAGCCCTGGAACCAACCGAAGCTGAAGCCGCCGGCGTCCTCCAGGCCGCGCTGCGCCGCCAAAGCCAGGCTCGCGGCATAGGCCAGCAACAGCAAGGCCTGCCCGGGCGTCCACAGCAGCGGCCGCGCGCTGGGGGGATGCAGGCCCGGCCGGACCCGGGCACGTGCCAGATAGCCACCCACCGCCACCGACAACACCAGCAGGTCCATTTCCTCAAAGCTGATCCAGCCCGTCCAAGGCGCGAAGCCGAGCAGCGGAATGGTCGCCAGCATCAGCCAGGGCCAGCGATCCGCCCAGCGAAAAGCCGCCGCGCTGCTCAAGAGCAGCAAGGCCGCGGCCAGCGCGGGCCAGCGCGGGTAATGGCCGGACAGCCAGAGTCCGGCGAGCAGACAAGCCAGCGCCATCAGCCCGGGCATGAGCCGCCAACGCTGGGAGCCGATGGGAATGGATGGGTTCATGCGCGTGCCAAGCTCCTGTGCGGCGCATGATAGCCAGCCGCCGCATCCTATGATGCCCCCACCTGCCGCAGCGGCCTCCGCGCCCACTCTCTGCATGCACGATCCCAGCCGCCGCCGCTATCTTGCCGCCGCCCTTGCCGCCGGCAGCGCACCGCTGTTCATCCGCCATGCCGGCGCGGCCGAGGCCGGGCAGCGCTTTGCGCTTGGCATCGCCTCCGGCTGCCCGCGCCCGGAGCGGCTGGTGCTGTGGACGCGGCTGATGGGCGAGGATCTGCCGGCCAGCGTGCCGGTGCAATGGGAGCTGGCCGAGGACGAGGCCTTCGCCCGCATCGCCGCGCGTGGCAGCGAGACCGCCCTGGCGGAGGATGCGCACAGCGTGCATGCCGAACCGCAGGGGCTCAAGCCCGACCGCTGGTATTGGTACCGCTTCAGCGCGCTGGGCACGCGCAGCCCGGTGGGGCGCACGCGCACCGCGCCGGCGGCCGATGCGGCGGTGGCTTCGCTGCGTTTTGCGATCGCCTCCTGCCAGCGCTGGGACCATGGCGCATACGCCGCCTGGCGCGACATGGCCGGGCAGGAGCTGGACCTGGTGCTGTTCCTGGGCGACTACATCTACGAATACGCCAGCCCACTCACCAGCAATGCGCCGCGCCGCCATGCCGGCGGGCCCTGCCGCACGCTGGCCGATTACCGCGCCCGCTACGCCCAGTACAAGTCCGACCCGGCGCTGCAGGCCATGCATGCGCGCGCGCCCTGGATGCTGACCTGGGACGACCACGAGATCGAGAACGACTATGCCGCCGGCCAGTCGCAGACCCTGGACCCCGGCTTCGCGCGGCGCCGTGCCGACGCCACCAAGGCCTACTGGGAGCACCTGCCCTTCCCCAAGGCGCTGCGGCCGCAGGACACCGAGCTGCGCATCGTCGACCAGCTCGACTGGGGCCGGCTGGCGCGCCTCATCACCCTGGACGATCGGCAGTGGCGCGACCCGCAGGCCTGCCCCAAGCCCGGCCGTGGCGGCTCCAACACGGTGGCGCTGGCGGATTGCCCGAGCTTGCTGGCCCCCGGCCGCACGCTGCTGGGCGCCGCCCAGGAGCAATGGCTGGCGCGCAGCTGGGACGCCGAGCGCCCCTGGAACCTGTTGGGCCAGCAAACCCTGATGACGCGCATGAACTGGGGCACGGCGGCCAAGCCGCGCTACTGGACCGATGGCTGGGACGGCTATTCCGCCGCGCGCCAGCGCCTGCTGCAGGGCATGCGGGCGGCCGGGGCGCGCAACCCGGTGGTGCTGGGTGGCGACGTGCATGCCAACTACGTGGCCGATCTGAAGCTGGATTTCGACGATCCCAAGGCGCCGGTGCTGGCCAGCGAGTTCTGCGGCACATCGATCAGCAGCCAGGGCCTGCTCAACGAGCGCGTGCAGCGGGCGCTGGCGCAGAACCCGCATATCCGGCACGGCCGCAGCGACGAGCGCGGCTACATGCTGTTCCAGCTCACGCCCGGGCGCCTCGAGGCCGAGTTGCGCAGCGTGCTGCAGCCCTGGGACGCGGCCAGCGAGATGCGCGTGCAGGCGCGCTTTGCGGTGGAGGCCGGCAGGCCCGGCGCGCAGGAGGCCTGAGCGCTCAGTCGTGCGACGGCTGTGCCGCCGAGGCCGGCAAGGCGCTCAGCAGGCGGGGCTGCGCGCGCTCCTGCAGATCGCGCCAGACCTCGGCGCTGGCGCTGGAGGCGGGCGGCGGCAGCTCGGGCTTGGCACGCCGATGCTGATAGGCCAACCAGGCCAGCGAGGCGCACAGGCTGAGCGCCGCCAGCACCACCAGCCACCGGGTCCAGGGCCGCGGCCTGCGCCGCCGGCTCGGCGCGCTGGGCATGGGCTCGGCCTCGGGCAGCAGGGTGGGCACGGGCGTGTGGGCCAGCGCCGAATGGCTCTCGCCCGCCATCCAGGCTTGGATGTCGCGGGCCAGCGCCTGCGGCGATGCGTGGCGCTGCGCCAGCGACTCGGCCACCGCCTTGTGCAAGAGCGCATCCAGGCTGTAGCGCTGCGCACCGGTGAGCGACAGCCAGGTGGCGAGCGAGCGCACCGGGGCGTTCTGCGTTTCCTGCTTGGGCAGGCGGCCGTTCACCAGCAGGCACAGCAGCATGCCCACCGCAAAGGCCTCGCTGGCATCGCTGGGCGGCAGGCCAGCGGCCAGCTCGGGCGCCACGAAGGGCCGGGCCGCGCTGCAGAAGGGCGCGTCCAGGTTATCGGCGGCGTCGAACTGCGACACCAGGCCCTGGCCCATCAGATAGAGATGCTGGGCCGGCGTGAGCCACAACATGCTGGGATCGAGCTCGCGCAGCACCATGCCCTGCTGATGCGCGCTCTCGAGCAGCTCGCACAGCTCCAGCACCAGTTGCAGGCGCTTGTTAAGCGGCAGGTCCATGGCCGCGGGCAGCAGGGGCTGGCCTTCCACCCAGGCGAGCACCAGATAGGGCAGGCCGGCCGGGGTGAGGCCGCTGTCCAGCGTGGCGATCAGGCCGGGCCGGCCGAATTCGCCGCCGTCGGCCTGGCCATCGGCGAAGCGCAGCAGCACGGCCTTGGCATCGTCGGCATGGTGGAACACCAGCACCGCCGCATGATCATCGATCGCCAGCGCATGCTCGGCCTTGTACCAATGGCCCGAGGCGCAGGCCTGCAGGGGCTGGACGATGCGCCAGACGCCCAGACGCTCGCCCTCCGGCAGCAAGGGCACGGCGGCCGGTGCCGATGGGCTGACGGGGTCGGGGTCGCTGAGGTAGTCGTCGCTCATGGTGAACCCCGCATATTAGCCGCCCGGGCTGGCTGGCCGGTCCCCGCTTTCAGCTTCCGTTCATGCCCGGCTTGCGATACTCGCCAGCCATGCAAGCCATCCTCGCCGTCACCCTGCCCTTCTTCGCCCTGGTGCTGTGCGGCTATCTGGCGGCGCAGCGCGGCGTGCTGGCGGAATCGGCCATCCCCGGCCTGAATGGCTTCGTGCTGTTCTTCGCCCTGCCCTGCATGCTGTTCCGCTTCGGCCAGAGTACGCCGCTGCTGGAGCTGCTGAACCCGGTGGTGCTGGGCATCTACCTGCTCGTGGCGCTGGCCGTGGTGGGCATCACCATCGCGGTGAGCCTCTCGGAGGCGGTGCATCTGAAGGACGCCGCCTTCGGCGCCCTGGTGGCGGCCTTTCCCAACACCGGCTTCATGGGCGTGCCCCTGCTGGTGGCCTTGCTCGGGCAGGCCGCCGCGGGGCCGGTGATCTGCACCATCCTGGCGGACCTGTTCGTCACCAGCTCGCTGTGCATTGCGCTGGCGCGCGCGCACGACGCCAATGGCGCCGATGCCCTGCGCATGGCGCTGCGCGGCGCGCTCTCCAACCCGCTGCCCTGGTCGATCGCGCTGGGCGCCGGCTGCACCCTGCTGGGGCTGCAACTGCCGGGCCCGCTGAACTCGGTGATCAAGATGCTGGCCGATGCGGCCACGCCGGTGGCGCTGTTCACGATCGGCGCGGTGCTGTGGCGCGCCGGCCAGCATGCGCACCGCCGCACCCCCTGGCAGCGCTTCCTGCCGGTGGCCCTGATCAAGCTGCTGCTGCACCCGGCGCTGGTGTTCGCGCTGGGCCTGGTGGCGCGCCGGCTGGGCGCCCCGCTGTCGGATTTCCAGCTGACCGTGCTGACCCTGGCGGCGGCCCTGCCCAGTGCCAGCAATGTCTCGCTGCTGGCCGAACGCTATGGCGCCGACAACGGCCGCGTGGCGCGCATCATCCTGGCCTCCACCGCGCTGGCCTTCCTCAGCTTCACCACCCTGGCCTGGCTGCTCGGGGCGCAGCCGCGCTGAGGCACACTGCTGGCCATGCTGACGCTTGCCCGCTCCCTGCTGCTCGCCGCCGCCGCGCTCCTGCCCACCATCGGCCTGGCGGCGCCGGTGCACACCGGCTACCAACAGCCCTCGCCCGCGGTGCGCGAGCTGCTGGACGCCGCGCCGCTGCCGCGCTATCTGATTTCGCCCGACAAGCAACACCTGGCCCTGCTCGAGCAGCGCCGCTACAGCAGCCTGGAAGAGCTGGCCCGCCCCACCCTGAAGCTGGCCGGCCTGCGCTTCGACGCCGCCACCGGCGTGCCCGCCGGCACGCCGCAGATCCAGCGCCTGCGCCTGCGCGCGCTGCTCAATCCCGAGGCGCCGGAGCGCAACGTCGAACTGCCCGCGGGCGGCCTCATCCACAGCTTCAGCTGGGCGCCGGACGGTCAGCGCTTCCTGATCGAACGGCGCAGCGATGCCGGCAACGAACTCTGGGTGGGCGAGACCGCCAGCGGCCGGCTGCGCCAGGTGCCGGGCCTGCGCCCCAGCGAGGTGCTGGCGCCGGGCGAACTGGCCTGGCTGAACGCGCATGAGCTGGTGCTCGCCACCATCCCCGACCGCCGCGGCGCCGCGCCGGCCGCCCCGCGCGTGCCGAACGCACCGGTGGTGCAGGAGAGCCTGGGCCGCGCCTCGCCCGAGCGCAGCTATGCCGACCTGCTGAAGTCGCCGCATGACGAGGCCTTGTTCGAATTCCACGCCCGCGCCACGCTCACCTGGGTGGACCTGCACAGCCTGCAGAGCCGCGACCTGCCGGCCACCGCGATGTTCACCAGCATCAGCAGCGTGGGCGAGGGCCAGTACCTGCTGACCGAGCGCATCACCCGCCCCTTCAGCTACACCCTCACCTACGACGACTTCCCCACCGTGGTGGAGCTGCGCGGCCGCGACGGCAAACTCTTGCGCGAGATCGCCAAGGTGCCGATGCGCAACGGCATCGCCATCGACGCGGTGCAGGCCGGGCCGCGCGTGTTCTATGCCTCGCCCAACAAGGACGCGGCGATCTACTGGGTGGAAGCGCTGGACGGCGGCAACCCGAATGCGCGCGTGGCCTTCCGCGACCGCGTGATGCGCCTGGACCCGCCCTTCACCGGTGAAGCCATGGAGGTGCAGCGCATGCCGCACCGCTTCACGCGGCTGCGCTTTCTGGACGATGGCCAGCATGCCCTCCTGACCGAGGAGGACCGCCAGCGCGCCTGGACCCGCACCTATCTGCTGCCCCTGCGCGGTACGCAGAGCCGGCCGCTGTTCGAGCACTCGGTGCGTGAGCGCTACCGCCATCCCGGCACGCCGCTGATGCGCACCCTGCCGAACGGCCACCAGGTGGTGCAGACCCTGGGCGGCGACAACATCCTGCTGCAGGGCCAGGGCGCCACGCCGCGCGGCGACCGCCCCTTCCTGGACCGCTACTCGCTGCGCGATGGCGGCGTGCAGCGCCTGTTCCAGTCGGCCGACGCGCCCTACGAGCAGCCGCTGCTGCTGCTCGACCCACAGCACCTGGTGACGCTGCGCGAAAGCCCCAGCGAGCCGCCCAACCTCTGGCTGCGCGAGCTCAATGCCAGCGGCTATGGCGCGGCCCAGGCGCTCACCCGCAGCAAGGACCCGACGCCGCAGCTGCGCAAGGTGAAACGCGAGCTGGTGAGCTTCAAGCGCGCCGACGGCGTGGAGCTCTCCTTCTGGATGTACCTGCCGCCCGACTACAAGGAAGGCGAGCGCCGCCCCACCCTGGTGTGGGCCTACCCGCTGGAGTTCAGCGATGCTGCCATCGCCGGCCAGGTGAGCGGCTCGGCGAACCGCTACCTCAGCGTGGCCGGCAGCAGCCCGCTGCTGCTGGTGCTGGACGGCTTTGTGGTGCTGCAGGACGCCACCATGCCCATCGTCGGCGATCTGAAGACCGTCAACGACGGCTTCCTCGAACAGATCACCATGAATGCCCGCGCCATCATCGACAAGGCCGAGGAGCTGGGCGTCTCCGACCCCAAGCGCATGGCGGTGGGCGGCAACAGCTACGGCGCCTTCATGGCCGCCAATCTGCTCGCCCACACCGATCTCTTCAAGGCCGGCATCGCGCGCAGCGGTGCCTACAACCGCACCCTCACGCCTTTCGGTTTCCAGAGCGAGCGGCGTTCGCTGTGGGAGGCCAAGGAGCTGTACCTGAAGCTCTCGCCCTTCATGTATGCGCCGCAGATCAAGGAGCCGCTGCTCTTGATCCACGGCGAGGCCGACAACAACGTCGGCACCCAGCCGATGCAGAGCGAGCGCCTCTACCTGGCGCTGGCCGGCACCGGCGGCACGGTGCGCTATGTGCTGCTGCCCGGTGAGGCGCATGGCTACAGCGCACGCGAGTCGGTGGGCCATGTGCAGTGGGAGATGAGCCAGTGGCTCAAGACCTATCTGGGTGACCCGCGCGCGCCCTGATCAGATCGCCAAGGGATCGACGTCCACGGCCCAGCGCAGCAGGCCCTTGTGCTCGCGCTTGAGCGCGTGCAGCTCGGGCATCCATTGCCACAGCAGGCGCTGCAGCGCGCCGCGCGTGGGCGATTCCACCAGCATCTGCAGGCGCTCCACATTCGCCACCCGCGCCACGCTCATGGGCACGGGCGGGTAGACCAGCACGGTCTGCGCGTCGGGCAGCGTGCCGGCATGGCGCGCCGCGGCCTCCAGGAAACCCTGTGCCGCCTCCACCGTGCGTGCCTCGGCGCGCAGCAGGGCCAGGTGTGAATAGGGCGGCAGGCCGGCCGATTCGCGCTCGGCCAGCTGGCTCTTGGCGAAGGCCTCGAAGTCATGCCTGAGCAGCGACTGGTAGAGGGCGTGCTGCGGATGCCAGGTCTGCAGCCACATCTCGGAGCGCGCGGCCGCTTCGGCATCGCGCCCGGCACGGCCAGCCGCCTGCATCAGCAGGGCGAAGAGGCGCTCGGGGGCGCGGAAGTCGCTGCTGAACAGGGCCGCATCGGGGTTCACCGCCGCCACCAGGGTGATGCGGCGGAAGTCGTGGCCCTTGGTGATCATCTGCGTGCCCACCAGGATGTCCACCTCGCCCGCGTGCACGGCGCCCAGCTGCGCCTCCAGCGCGCCCTTCAGGCGCGTGGAGTCGGCATCGATGCGCGCCACGCGCGCCTCGGGCAGGGCCGCGGCCAGCTGCTCCTCCAGCCGCTCGGTGCCCTGGCCCAGCGGCGCGATGTCCTGGTTGCCGCAATCGGGGCAGGCGCGCGGCACGCGCTCGCTGAAGCCGCAGTGGTGGCAGCGCAGCGTGCCGTCGCCCTTGTGGAAGACGCGGTAGGCGCTGCAATGCGGGCATTCGCTCTTCCAGCCGCATTCGCCGCAATGCAGCACCGGTGCATAGCCGCGCCGGTTCAGGAAGATCAGGCTCTGCTCGCCGCGCTGCAGGCGCTCGCGCAGCGCCGCCAGCAGCGGTTGCGCAAGCGCCGTGGTGACGCCCTGCTTGCGCGGCAGCAGGTTCATGTCGTAGATGCGCAGGCGCGGCATGGCCCCGCCACCAATGCGCTGCGGCAGGGCCAGGCGCCGATAGCGGCCGGTATTGGCGTGCTGCCAGCTCTCCAGCGAGGGCGTGGCCGAGCCCAGGATCACCGGCACGCGCTCCAGGTGCGCGCGGTACACCGCCAGGTCGCGCGCCGAGTAGCGCGCACCATCCTGCTGCTTGTAGGAGGGGTCGTGCTCCTCGTCCACCACGATCAGGCCCAGGCGCGGCATCGAGGCAAACACCGCCAGCCGCGTGCCCAGCACCAGTTCGGCCTGGCCCAGATGGGCGGCCAGCCAGTTGCGCAGGCGCTGCGCGGGCGTGAGGCCGCTGTGCAGCGAGACAATGCGATGGCCCTGGAAGCGCTCGGCAAAGCGCGCCTCCAGTTGCGGCGTCAGGTTGATCTCGGGCACCAGCACCAGCACCTGGCGGCCCTGGTTCAGCGCATGCTCGGCGGCGCGCAGATAGACCTCGGTCTTGCCGCTGCCGGTCACGCCATGCAGGAGCACGGGCGCCGGCCCCGGCGCCGATCCGGTCGCGTCGCTGGCGCGCTCGGCGAGCAGCAGCGCGTCCAGCTGCGCCAGCACCTCGGCCTGGGCCGGGCTCAGCTCGGGGCGCTGCGCGCTTGGCACCTCGTCCTTGGCCTCGGCTTCCACCCATTTGTGCAATTTCTTCAGCCGGCCCTGCAGCTGCTTGGCATCCAACTCGCGCAGCTGCGGCGGCAGCACCGAGAGCGCCACCTCGCCGACGCTGCGCTGGTAATAGCTGGCGGCAAAGTCCAGCAGGCGGCGCCAGTTCAGCGTCAGCGGTGGCAGCTCCAGCAGGGCCTGGCCGATCGGGCGCAGCGCCGTGTCCGGCAAGACCTGACCCTCGGCATCCGCATCGGCGGGCAAGGGGTCCCAGACGATGCCGGTGAGCTCGCGCTTGCCCAGCGGCACCTGCACCAGGCTGCCGGGCGGCAGCGCCTGCTCGCTCAGATAGTCCAGCGGCGCGCCAATACCGCTGTGCTGGGGCGCGTCCACCGCCACCCGCAGCCTACAGATCGGATTAGAAACGCCGCTTAAGTCCATGATTCAAAGGGGCTTTCCGGGAATCCACATCAGCCTGTGGATAACTTTGTGGGAAACATATTCAATTTCTTCCCGACGCTGCCGTCCGCTAAGCGCACGGCTCGCCAGCCCCGGGCAGAGCCCCGCGGGGCGCCCCCTTTGAAATCAAACACTTAGGCTTCAATCGTGAAAACCCCAAGCTGCAATGCAGCATCTGAAGCCTGCGCCGGTGACATGCCTCAAATTGGGGATAAGTCCGAGCAGGCTGGGCCTAATTCACACCCTGGCCGCAGCCCGAAGCCCGGCCTCAGCGCAACTTGCGCGAGTAGTTGTGCACCTCGTCGACCAGGTGCAGCACATGCTCCGGCGGGGTGTGCTGGCTGATGCCATGACCGAGGTTGAAGACATGGCCGCCCCAGCCGCCATCGGCGCGCTGCGGGCGCCCGAAACTGTCCAGCACCGCACGGGCCTGCTCGCGGATCGCCGCGGGCGGCGCGAACAGCACGTTCGGGTCCAGATTGCCCTGCAGGGCCACCTTGTCCTGCACCTGGGCGCGCGCCTTGCCGAGGTTGGCGGTCCAGTCCAGACCCACCACATCGGCGCCGGCGGCAGCGATCTCATCCAGCCACAGCGCGCCGCCCTTGGTGAAGAGGATGCGCGGGATGCGCTGGCCTTCATGCTCGGTCTTCACCTGCGCCAGCACGCGGCGCGAGTAGTCCAGGCTGAAGCGCTGGAACATGCCGTCGGCCAGCACGCCGCCCCAGGAGTCGAACAGCATCACCGCCTGGGCGCCGGCCTCGATCTGGGTGTTCAGGTAGGCGGCCACGGCATCGGCATTGATCCGCAGGATGCGGTGCATCAGGTCGGGGCGCGCATACATCAGGCTCTTGACCTGGCGGTAGTCGTCCGAGCCGCCGCCTTCCACCATATAGCAGGCCAGGGTCCAGGGGCTGCCGGAGAAGCCGATCAGCGGCACGCGGCCGTTCAGGGCCTTGCGGATCGAGCCGACGGCATCGAACACATAGCGCAGCTTGGCCATATCGGGCACGGCCAGCTCGGCCACCGCGGCCTCGTCGCGCACCACTTTCGCAAACTTGGGACCCTCGCCGAGCTGGAACGAGAGGCCCAGGCCCATCGCGTCGGGCACGGTGAGGATGTCGCTGAACAGGATGGCCGCGTCCAGCGGGTAGCGCTCCAGCGGCTGCAACGTCACCTCGGTGGCGTAGTCGGTGTTGGTGGCCAGGCCCATGAAGCTGCCGGCCTTGGCCCGCGTGTCGCGGTACTCGGGCAGGTAGCGCCCGGCCTGGCGCATCAGCCAGACGGGGGTGTAGTCGGTGGGCTGGCGCAGGCAGGCGCGCAGGAAGGTGTCGTTTTGCAAGGTGGCACTCATGGCGTGATTATCCGCTGCGATACTCGGCCAGCCTTGATCTGGACACGGTTGGCACCATCTGCCGCTGCGTCATCGAATCCATACGGGAGTCTTGCCATGAGTTCGAGTCTGAAACGCGCCGCACTGATCGGCAGCCTGGCCGCCGCCACCCTGAGCCTGAGCGGCTGTGGCTACAACGAATTCCAGCGCCTGGACGAGCAGGTCAGCGCCAGCTGGGCCGAGGTGCTGAGCCAGTACCAGCGCCGTGCCGACCTGATCCCCAACATCGTCAACACGGTGAAGGGCGAGGCCAATTTCGAGCAGGAGACGCTCACCAAGGTGGTGGAGGCGCGTGCCAAGGCCACCGCCATCCAGGTCACGCCCGAGCTGGCCAAGGACCCCGAGGCGCTGAAGAAATTCCAGGCCGCCCAAGGCGAGCTGAGCGGCGCGCTCTCGCGCCTCTTGGTGGTGAGCGAGAACTACCCCAACCTGAAAGCCAACCAGGGCTTCCAGGATCTGCGCGTGCAGCTGGAGGGCACCGAGAACCGCATCACCGTGGCGCGCAACCGCTACATCAAGTCGGTAGCCGACTACAACGTGCTGACGCGCTCCTTCCCCAGCAATCTGACGGCGATGGCGTTTGGCTACGCGGTGAAGCCCAACTTCCAGGTGCAGAACGAGGCCGAGATCAAGAACGCGCCGACGGTGAGCTTCGACAAGCCGGCCTCCAAGTAAGCGCAAGCGAGGAACGCCATGCGCCGCTGGCTGCTGCCGCTGCTGCTCTGGGCCTGCTGCGCCCTGCCGGCGTGGGCGCAGGAGCTCAAGGCCGTGCCGGTGCTGACCGCGCAGGTGATCGACCAGACCGGCACGCTCAATGCCGCGCAGCGCAGCGCGCTGGAGGCCAAGCTGGCCAGGTTCGAGCAGGAGAGCGGCTCGCAGCTGGTGATCCTGATGGTGGCCAGCAGCGCGCCCGAGGACATCGCCGCCTATGCGCAGCGCGTCGGCGATGCCTGGAAGATCGGCCGGCGCGAGGTGGGCGACGGTCTGCTGATCGTGGTGGCCAAGGATGATCGCAAGCTGCGCATCGAGGTGGCCAAGGCGCTGGAAGGCGCGGTGCCGGATCTGGCGGCCAAGCAGATCATCCAGAACCAGATCAGCCCGGCCTTCAAGGTGGGCGACTACGCCGGCGGCCTGAACCTCGGCGTGGACGCGCTGGCGGCGCGCATCCGCGGCGAGGCCCTGCCCGCCCCGACGGCCCGGCGCGCCCCCGCCCAGGATCTCGGCCTGGGCATCGAAGACTGGGGGGCCATCATCTTCATCGGCGTGCCGATACTCGGCGCCGTGCTCACCGCCGTGTTCGGCCGCAAGCTCGGCAGTCTGCTCACCGCCGGCGGCGCGGGTGCGCTGGGCTGGATGCTCAGCACCAGCCTGCTGGTGGCCGCGGCCGCAGCGCTGGTGAGCCTGGTGCTGGTGGGCGTGATGGGCGTGGGCGCCGCGCGCCGCGGCATCGGGCGCGGTAGCCGCGGCGGCCCGGTGATCTGGGGCGGCGGCGGCGGTGGCTTCGGCGGTGGCTCCGACGGTGGCGGCGGCTTCTCCTCGGGCGGTGGCGGTGACTTTGGCGGCGGCGGCGCCTCGGGAGATTGGTGATGGGAGCCCGTTTGCTACGCCTGCTCAAGCATCGCCTCTGGGACGAGGGCGACGCGCAGCGCGCCCTGCCCGAACCGGTGCTGGAGCGCCTGCGCCAGCGCGTGGCCGCCAGCGAGACGCGCCACAGCGGCGAGATCCGCATCTGCGTGGAGGCCAGCCTGCCGCTGTCCTATCTCTGGCGCCAGGCCAGCGCACGCGAGCGCGCCCTGGCCATGTTCGGCAAGCTGCGCGTCTGGGACACCGAGCACAACAACGGCGTGCTGATCTACCTGCTGCTGGTGGAACACCGCATAGAGATCATCGCCGACCGTGGCCTCACCCGGCGCGTCGGGCCCGAGGCCTGGAACGCCTTGCTGGCGCGCATGCGCGGCGCCTTCCGCGATGGCGCGTTCGAGGCCGGGCTCAGCCAGGCCGTTGACGAGGTAGGTGAAATGCTGGCGCAGCATTTCCCGCTGCGCGCGGGCGAGCTCAATCCGAACGAGTTGCCGGACGAGCCGGCGCTGCTCTGATCAGCCCCGCTTCAAGCCAGGCTCAGGCTCTGGCGGCCCACCCAGCTCTCGCCGGGGGCCAACTGCACCGGGCGCTCGACCTGCGCCGACTCGATGCACAGGAAGTGCTGGTAACCGTCGGCCGGCATGTCCGCGAGCGCCGCGCATTTGGCCGCGCCGGGATTCCACACCACCGCATCCTCGAAGCCCTGCTGCTGGATGCTCACGCGGCGCTCGCCCGCCGCGGTGAGTTCCTGCAGGGTCAGGTCTTGCTTCACCTGGTAGTAGATGCGATCCAGGTCCTGCGCGCCCGGGCTGCCGGGCAGGAGCAGATCGGTGCGCTGGCTGCGCTCCACCCCGTCCACCGAATCCCAGTAGCTCAGGCCGGCAAGGCCCTGCACGCTGGCGTCTCCCAACGCGCCCAGACCCAGATAGCTGTGCAGCGCGGCGCTGAAGCTGAACATCTCCTCGCCCTTGTTCTCGCAGGCCAGCTCGATCTCGAGATCGCGGCCGGCCACGCGCACGCTCAGCTCGAGCTCGAAGGCATGGGGCCAGAACATGCGCGTCGCCGCGTCGTCGCTGAGGCGCAGCACCGCCAGCGCGTCGCCCTCGCCCTGCTCGGCCATCACCAGCTGCCAGGGCTTGGTGCGGGCAAAGCCATGGCGCTGCAGCGGGCCGCGCGCGGCGAACTGCGGAAAGATCACCGGCACGCCGCCGCGTATCGCCTGGCCCGAGGCCATGGCCGTCTTGGGCGAGACGTAGAGCTGCTCGTCGGCACCGGCGGGCACCCAGGACAGCACATGGCCGCCATGCAGCAGCACGGTGGCGCGGGCGCCGTCGGGGGCACAGAGCTCCAGGGCTTCCATGCCTTGGTGGCGGGTGATGGCGATGGGCGTGGACATAGGGTCAGAGCATACGAGAGACAAAAAAGAACGCCCGCCTGACTTGCGTCGGCGGGCGCCGTGAGCAGCCGGGCTGCTTGCTTACTTCTTGCGGAACTTGCGCAGCGCAGCGATCTGGGCGGCCATGGCGGCGAATTCGCCTTGCGCGGCGGCAAAGTCGATATCGCTCTTGGCGTTCTTCATCGCTTCCTCGGCCAGCTTCTTGGCCTCGGTGGCCTTGGCTTCGTCGAGGTCCTTGCCGCGGATCGCGGTGTCGGCCAGCACGGTCACGGTACCCGGTTGCACTTCGAGAATGCCACCGGCCACGAACACGAACTCTTCGCCACCGTCGGCGCGCTCGATGCGCACCGCGCCCGGCTTGATGCGGGTGATCAGCGGGGTGTGCTGGGGCAGGATGCCCAGCTCACCGCTTTCGCCCGGCAACGCGACGAACTTGGCCTCGCCGGAGAAGATCTGCTCTTCGGCGGAAACCACATCAACGTGGATGGTTGCCATGTCAATCTTCCTTTAGCGGTTGAAAAGATTCAGTCATGCGGCTGGGGTGCGAGCACCCCGAGGCCTCATCACTGCATCTTCTTCGCCTTTTCGAACGCTTCGTCGATCGTGCCGACCATGTAGAAGGCTTGCTCGGGCAGGTGATCGCACTCGCCGTTGACGATCATCTTGAAGCCGCGGATGGTTTCCTTCAGGGGCACGTACTTGCCGGGCGAGCCGGTGAAGACTTCGGCCACGTGGAAGGGCTGCGACAGGAAACGCTGGATCTTGCGAGCGCGGGCCACGGCCAGCTTGTCTTCCGGCGACAGCTCGTCCATACCCAGAATCGCGATGATGTCGCGCAGTTCCTTGTAGCGCTGCAACACGCCCTGCACGGCACGGGTGGTGTTGTAGTGCTCTTCGCCCACCACGTTCGGGTCCACTTGACGCGAGGTCGAGTCCAGCGGGTCCACGGCGGGGTAGATACCCAGCGAAGCGATGTCACGCGACAGCACGACCGTTGCGTCCAAGTGGGCAAAGGTGGTGGCGGGCGAGGGGTCGGTCAAGTCATCGGCAGGCACGTAAACGGCCTGGATGGAGGTGATCGAACCGACCTTGGTCGAGGTGATGCGCTCTTGCAGACGGCCCATTTCTTCGGCCAGCGTCGGCTGGTAGCCCACGGCCGAAGGCATACGACCCAGCAGTGCCGACACTTCGGTACCGGCCAGGGTGTAGCGGTAGATGTTGTCCACGAAGAACAGCACGTCCTTGCCTTCGTCACGGAAGGACTCGGCGATGGTCAGACCGGTCAGGGCCACGCGCAGACGGTTGCCCGGGGGCTCGTTCATCTGACCGTAGACCATCGCGACCTTGGAGTCCTCGAGCTTCTCGAGGTTCACCACGCCGGAATCGGCCATCTCGTGATAGAAGTCGTTGCCCTCACGGGTACGCTCGCCCACACCAGCGAACACCGACAGACCGCTGTGGGCCTTGGCGATGTTGTTGATGAGTTCCATCATGTTCACGGTCTTGCCCACGCCGGCGCCACCGAACAGACCCACCTTGCCGCCCTTGGCGAACGGGCAAATCAGGTCGATCACCTTGATGCCGGTTTCCAGCAGGTCTTGCGAGGGGCTCAGCTCGTCGTAAGACGGCGCAGCGCGGTGGATGGACGCGGTCAGCTCGGCAGCCACGGGGCCGCGCTCGTCGATCGGGTTGCCCAGCACGTCCATGATGCGGCCAAGGGTTGCCTTGCCGACCGGGACCTTGATGTTCTCACCGGTGTTGTAGACCTCGGTGCCGCGGCGCAGGCCGTCGGACGAGCCCAGCGCAATGGTACGCACCACGCCGTCGCCCAGCTGCTGCTGGACTTCCAGCGTCAGAGCCGAGCCTTCCATCTTCAGCGCGTCATAGACCTGCGGCATCTGGTTGCGCGGAAACTCCACGTCCACCACGGCGCCGATGCACTGAACGATCTTGCCCACTGATTGAGTGTTAGCCATTTTTTCGTTCCTTCAATTCCAAAACTTTTGCGTTCGACTGCGATCAGCCCACGGCGGCGGCGCCGCTGACGATTTCCGACAGTTCCTTGGTGATGGCGGCCTGGCGGGTCTTGTTGTAGACCAGCTTCAGCTCGGCGATCAGGTTGCCGGCGTTGTCAGTAGCGGCCTTCATGGCCACCATGCGCGCCGATTGCTCGGACGCCATGTTCTCGGCCACGGCCTGGTAGATCAGGGCCTCGGTGTAGCGCACCAGCAGCTCGTCGATGACGGTGGCGGCATCCGGCTCGTAGATGTAATCCCACGAGTGGTTGTTGCCCGCGCCCGCCTTCATGCTCTCGGCCGACAGCGGCAGCAGTTGCTGCACCACCGGCTCCTGCTTCATCGTGTTGATGAAGCGGGTGTAGCAGAGGTAGACGGCCGACAGCTCGCCTGCGGCGTACTTGTCCAGCAGCACCTTGACGGGGCCGATGAGCTTCTCGATGTGCGGCTGGTCGCCCAGCTGCGTCGCATGAGCCACCACCTTGGCACCGATGCGGTTCATGAAGGAGTAGCCCTTGTTGCCGATGGCAACGACTTCCGCCTTCTGACCCGCGCCCTCAAGCTCCTTGAGCTTGTTGGTCGTGGCGCGCAGCAGGTTGGTGTTCAAGCCACCACAAAGACCCTTGTCGGTCGTCACCACCACGTAGCCGGCCACCTTGGCCTGGTCGTTCTTGACCAGGAAAGCGTGCTGATACTCGGGGTTGGCCTGGGCGAGATTGGCGGCGATGTTGCCGATCTTCTCGCTGTAGGGGCGGGCCGCACGCATCCGGTCTTGCGCCTTGCGCATCTTGGAAGCGGACACCAGCTCCATGGCCTTGGTGATCTTCTTCGTGTTCTCGAAGCTCTTGATCTTGCCGCGAATTTCCTTGCTTGATGCCATGATTTCTCCTGTTAGGTCCGGGCCGTTCTTTGCATCACAGCCCGGTCATGGTCATTAGGCGAAGGACTTCTTGAACGTGGTGATGGCAGCGTTCAGCTCGGCTTCGGCATCCTTGTCCATGGCCCGATCGGCCTCCAGCTTGGCCAGCAGAGCGGCGTGGCTGGTTTTCAGGAACTGGTGCAGGCCGTGCTCGAAAGCCAGAACCTTCTTGACGTCCAGGCTGTCCATGAAGCCCTTGTTCACCGCGAACAGCGTGGCAGCCATCAGGCTGATCGGCAGCGGCGAGTACTGAGCCTGCTTGAGCAGCTCGGTCACGCGGGCACCGCGGTCCAGCTGCTTGCGGGTGGACTCGTCCAGATCGGAAGCGAACTGCGCGAACGCGGCCAGCTCACGGTACTGGGCCAGGTCGGTACGGATACCGCCGGACAGGTTCTTGATCAGCTTGGTCTGTGCAGCACCACCGACGCGCGACACCGAGATACCGGCGTTGATGGCGGGGCGGATACCGGCGTTGAACAGGCTGGTTTCCAGGAAGATCTGACCGTCGGTGATCGAGATCACGTTGGTCGGAACGAAGGCGGACACGTCACCGGCCTGGGTTTCGATGATGGGCAGGGCGGTCAGGGAACCGGTCTTGCCCTTCACTTCACCCTTGGTGAAGGCTTCCACGTAATCGGCGTTCACGCGGGCTGCGCGCTCCAGCAGACGGCTGTGGAGATAGAACACGTCGCCGGGGAAGGCTTCGCGGCCGGGCGGACGACGCAGCAGCAGCGAGACCTGGCGATAGGCCACGGCTTGCTTGGACAGGTCGTCATACACGATCAGGGCGTCTTGGCCGCGGTCGCGGAAGTACTCGCCCATGGTGCAGCCGGAGTAGGCCGAGACGTACTGCATGGCAGCCGACTCGGAGGCCGAGGCGGCCACCACGATGGTGTATTCCATCGCGCCGTTGGCTTCCAGGGCACGCACCACGTTCTTGATCGACGACGCCTTCTGGCCGATGGCGACGTAGATGCAGGTCATGTTCTGACCCTTTTGGTTGATGATGGCGTCGATCGCGACGGCAGTCTTGCCGGTCTGACGGTCGCCAATGATCAACTCACGTTGGCCGCGGCCCACGGGCACCATCGAGTCGATGGACTTCAGACCGGTCTGCACCGGCTGGTCCACGGACTTACGGGCGATCACGCCGGGAGCGACCTTTTCGATCACGTCCGTCATCTTGGCGTTGATCGGGCCCTTGCCGTCGATCGGCTGGCCCAGGGCGTTCACGACACGGCCGATCAACTCGGGGCCGACGGGCACTTCCAGAATGCGGCCCGTGCACTTCACGGTGTCGCCTTCGGAGATGTGCTCGTAGGCACCCAGGATCACGGAACCGACGGAATCGCGCTCGAGGTTCAGCGCCAGGCCGTAGGTGGGTTGACCATCGGCGGCGGCGGGGAACTCCAGCATCTCGCCTTGCATCACATCGGACAGGCCGTGGATGCGGACGATACCGTCGGAGACGGACACCACGGTGCCCTGGTTGCGGACGTCCGTCGATGTGCCAAGGCCCTCGATGCGGCTCTTGATCAATTCGGAAATTTCAGCAGGATTCAGTTGCATTGCTTGCTCCCATCTGGTCGGGCGTCTGTTGCCAGAGCGCGGGTGACACAGGGATGAATCGGAATAGGTGTCTTCTCGCGCTAGCTTTTAAGCTGTGAGCGCCACTTTCATGCGTTCCAGGCGGGCCTTGACGGAGGTGTCGAGCACCTCGTCGCCGACCACCACACGGATACCGCCGATGAGTGAAGGCTCCAGCGTGACATGGGCTTCGAGCTTGCGACCGAAACGCTTCTCCAGGGTGCCGATCACATCGCTCAGCTGGGCTGCTTCGATGGGATAGGCGCTGAAGATCTGCGCATCAGCCACGCCGGCTGCGGCATTGGCCAGCACGTGGAACTGCGCCACCACTTCGGGCAGCGCCGCCAGGCGGCTGTTCTCGATCACCGCGCGCAGAAAGTTCTGCAGCTCCGGGGCCAGGTCTTGCTTGGCGGCCGCGGTCATCACCGCGTACACCTGCTCGGCCGTGACCTTGGGGTTGTCGGCGAACTGGCGCAGATCGGCATCCTGTGCGACCAGGGCGAGCGCGTCGAGCGCCGCGCCCCAGGCCTTCACATCATGCTTGACCGCGACCTGGTAGAGCGCTTCAGCGTAAGGGCGTGCAATGGTTGCGAGCTCAGCCATGATTACAGCTCCGTCTTCAGACGGCCCAGCAATTCGGCGTGCACGCTGGCATTGACTTCGCGTTGCAGAATTTGCTCGGCGCCCTTCACGGCCAGTGCGGCGACCTGCTCGCGCAGGGCCTCACGGGCACGCGCGGCTTGCTGTTCGGCCTCGGCCTTGGCAGCAGCCACGATCTTGGCGCCTTCATCTTCTGCGCGCTTCTTCGCTTCGTCCACGATCGCAGCGGCGCGCTTTTCGGCGTCGGCCAATTGCTTGGTGGTTTCGTTGCGCGCCTGGCTCAGTTGCTCGTCAACGCGCTTGTTGGCGGTTGCCAATTCGCTCTTGGCCTTGTCGGCCGCAGCCAGCCCGTCAGCGATCTTCTGCGCACGCTCATCCAGCGCCTTCATCACAGGCGGCCAAATGAAGCGCATGGTGAACCACACAAGGATCGCAAAGACGATCGCTTGCAGGAACAGGGTTGCGTTGATATTCACAGCACGATCCTTTCAACCGTGAAAGGTAAGCGAGCCGCTTAGATCGCGAAGGGCTTGGCGAATGCGAACAGCAGAGCGATAGCCACACCGATCAGGAAGGCAGCGTCGATCAGACCAGCCAAGATGAACATCTTGGTTTGCAGTTCGTTCATCAGCTCAGGCTGGCGAGCCGACGATTCCAGGAACTTGCCACCCATCAGCGCGATGCCGATAGAAGCGCCCAGAGCGCCCAGACCAACGATGAGACCGCAAGCCAGCGCGACGAGACCGAGGATGTTTTCCATGATTAGCTCCTGAATGGAATGAAAAGAAAGAAATTGAAGAAAAGGGAAAGAGAAGAACTGCTTGGGAATCAGTGCGAGTCGTGCGCCTGGCCCGTGTAGATCAAGGTCAACATCATGAAGATGAAGGCCTGCAAGGTGATGATCAGGATGTGGAACAGCGTCCACACCGTACCGGCCACCACATGACCGAAGCCCAGCCAGAAACCACCCGTGAGGGGGTTCAGCTCCCAGGCCCAGACACCGCCCATCAGCGCGATCAGCATGAACACGAGTTCGCCGGCAAACATATTGCCGAACAGTCGCATGCCGTGCGAGACGGTCTTGGCAGCGAACTCGATCAGCTGCATCAGGAAGTTGACCGGATACAGGAACCACTTGTCGCCGAACGGCGCAGCCAGCAGTTCATGCGTCCAACCACCGACGCCCTTGATCTTGACGCTGTAGAAGAAGCACATCAGCAGCACGCTGGTCGACAGACCCAGCGTGGTGGAGAGATCGGCGGTGGGCACCACACGCATATAGGCATGGTGCGCATCGTGGCCCATCGAGGCATAGACCTGGGTCCAGGCCGAAGGCAGCAGGTCCACCGGCAGCATGTCCATGAAGTTCATCAGGAAGATCCAGACGAACACGGTGAGGGCCAGCGGCGAGATGACCTTGCGGCTGGCGGCGTTGTGGATCACGCCCTTGGCCTGGTTCTCGACCATTTCGGCAATGATTTCAACGGCAGCCTGGAAGCGGCCCGGCACGCCCGAGGTGGCCTTGCGCGCGGCGCGCCACAAGATGAAGCAGCCAATCACGCCCAGGATCACCGAATAGATCAGCGAGTCCAGATTGAACAGGCTGAAGTCAACGATGCTGGTCTGCTTGACCGCCTGCCCGGCGAAATTGACCTGCATGTGCTGCAGGTGGTGCTGGATGTATTCGCCCGCGTTCGGCGCGTGTCCTTCGGCTGCCATCGTCAGTTTCCGTCACTAATGCTTGTAGAACGGCCCCGCGTGAGCAGGACCAGCCAATTAACTTTCAGGCAGAGGATCATGGTCACCAGCATCGCCAGCCAACTCAGATCCGCCACCCGTTTGGCCACCACCACCAGGATGGCAATGGCCAGCAAAATCTTGACCGACTCCCAGAACATCATCGAGAGCAAGGCCGCTCCCGCATCCGTCACCGTTCGTCGCGTGGCACCCCAGGCCATCAGGCCGTTCGGCACCACCACCGCGATCGCGCCACACAGCGCCGACCACGCCTTGCTGCTCTCCTGCGTGAACAACCACCAGAGCGCAGCCATCACCACACCTGCCAGGGCCTGCACCATCACCAGGCGCCAGGGCGACCATTTCGGCCACCCGGCCCGCAGGCTTTGCGCTTCTTCACGCGACAGCACCTTGAAAGGCTCTTCGCCGACCTCATCTCCCCAGGCATCGTCAGGCCTGGCCTGCGGCGCGGCATTGTCACGGGCGCGCAGGTTCTCAGGGCTCACGGCTTAGGGGTGCAATCAGCAAAACCCAAGGATTATATGTGGTTTCCCCTTACACCCAGGTAACGCAGCGATGCACATGCCTTTGCGGCCGGGCTTGACAAAGCGCACGCTGTGGCTTTAGCCACCCGTGGATTACCCTGCCCGCAGGGCTTCAGAGGCGCGCGAACTGGGCCGGCAGCCCCGGCACATCCACCCGCAGCTTCAGCACGCAACCGGCCCAGGGCTGGGCGGCCAGCTCCTCGGCGGGGCGTTTCTCGCGCGCCGTGGTGATGTAGAGCGTGCGCAGGTCCGGGCCGCCAAATGCCGGCATGGTGGGGCAGCGCACCGGCAGCCGCACGGTTTGCAACAGCGCGCCGGAAGGCGACAGCCGCAGCAGGCGCTGACCCTCGAACATCGCGACCCAATAGCAGCCCTCGGCATCCACCGCCGCGCCATCGGGCCGGCCGGCATAGTCGTCCAGGGCCTGATCGGCCTGGCGCGGCTCGAACTGCGCGAACACGCGGCGCTGGCTGATGGCACCGCTGCCGGCATCGAAATCCCAGGCGTAGATGGCATGGGCCTTGGTATCGGCGCCGTACATGCAACGCTGATCCGGGCTCCAGGCCAGGCCGTTGGCGGTGGTGATGCCATCGACCATGCGCTGGCATTGCCCGTCAGCCACGCGGTAGAGGCCCGCCTCGGGCCGGCGTGCATCGTCGATCGTGCCAACCCAGAAGCGCCCCTGGGCATCGGGCTTGCCATCGTTGAAACGCTGCTGGCCGGGATCAAAGGGGGGTGGCATCAGGCGCTCATGCGCGCCACTGGCCGTGTCCAGCCGCCACAGGCCGTTGCGCTGCGCGACGAGCAGGCCACCGCCCGCCAGCGCCGCGATGCAACCCGGTTCGCTGTCCAGCTGCCAGACCTGCGCCTCGTCCTCGCGCAGGCACAAGACCTGGCGCGCGGCGATGTCGACGTAATAGAGGCATTGCTCCAAAGGGTGCCACAGCGGCGATTCGCCCAGGGTGGCGGGCTGCGGGCAGGCAAGTTCGACAACGCTCATGCCGCGATGCTAAGGCCGTACCAGGCCGTAACTCAGCCCAGTTCCACTTTCAGATAGTGGGCGCCCGCGATCGGGTTGAAGTAATAGGGTGGGATCTCTTCGAAACCCAGGCTTTCATAGAGACCGCGCGCCGCCTCCATATCGTCAAGGGTATCCAGCAGCATGGCCGAATAGCCCGACTCGGTGGCCCGGTCGATCAGGGCCTGGGCCAGCAGGCGCCCGAGGCCGAAACGCCGGAAGGCCGGGCGCACAAAGAGGCGCTTCATCTCGCAGGCATTCGGATAGTCCACATCCGGCGCCGGGCGAAAGCCGCCGCAGCCGGCCAGCTGACCATCCACCATGGCCAGCAGCATCAGGCCGGCGGGCTGGGCGTATTCACCCGGCAAACCGGCCAGCTCGGCCTCGAAATTCTGGAAGCACAGATCGACGCCCAGGGACTGCGCATACTCGCGCAGGATCTCGCGGGTGCGTGCAAAGCCTTCGGGGGTATCCGGCAGAACCAGACTGATATCGGGTGTTTCCATGCAGGCCGGCAGTGTACCCATCAGCCCAGACTCACCAGCAGGTAGACCGCGGCACCGCAGGCCCCCAGCAGAGTGAGCGCGAACACGCGCGTGGCGAGCGAATCGCGCGACGCCGGCACATGGGCGGGCAGCTGCTTGTCGCCGCTGAACATCGGGCCCAGCAGATCGCGGTCCTTGCCGAAGCGGTAGAACAGCACCACCAGCACATGCAGGGACACCAGGGCCAGCAAGCCCCATTGCCCCAGGTGCTTGTGATAGGCCGTCCAGGCCAGGCTCTGCTCGCTGGTGACGAAGCGGATCAGCGGGCCGGTGACGGAGATCTCGTCATCGGCGATCAGCCCCGAGCCGACCTGCACCAGCAGCCAGGCCAGCATCACCAGCACCGAGAGCCCGCCCAGCGGGTTGTGGCCGATATCGAAGCGCTCACCCGGCCGGGGCCGGTGGCGCACATAGCGCCAGATCGCTGCCGGGCTGTAGATCAGATGATGCAGGCGCGACCAATGGCCGCCCACCAGGCCCCACAGCACGCGAAACGCCACCAGGGTCAGCACCGCATAGCCCAGCCACATATGCCAGACCATGGCATCGCCGCCCAGCTTGGCACTCAGCACCGAGCCCAGCACGGCCAGCACCAGCGCCCAGTGGAACAGCCGCGTCGGCAGATCCCACACGCGCACCCGGGCTCGCAATTCGGCCGTCGCCTCGTTCATGGCAGAAAGCGCTGTTGGTAAAGGGACATGGACCGACGATAACCCAAACATTTCGACCCTGCATACACTCGCGGGCCCGGGCAAGACCCGGCACCAGCTAGCCCAACACTGCAAGGATTTCAAGCATGAAGCGTTACGTGATCGCCCTGGCCGTCGGCCTGTGCAGCGCCCTGCCCTCTCACGCCCAGTTCCAGAAGCCTGAAGATGCGGTCAAGTACCGCAAGGCGGCGTTCACGGTGATGGCCACGCATTTCGGCCGCATCGGCGCGATGGCGCAGGGTCGCGTGCCCTTCGACGGCGCGGCCGCGGCGGCCAATGCCGAGATCGTGGCCGAAATCGCCAAGCTGCCCTACATGGCCTTTGTGGAAGGCACGGGCGGCAACGAGAAGGGCAGCCCCAGGGCCAATGTCTGGAGCGAACGCGCCAAGTTCGACGAGGCCGCCAAGAACTTGCAGACCGAGGCCGCCAAGCTGGCCCTGGCCGCCAAGGCCAACAACCTGGACCAGCTGAAGGCCGCCTTCGGCAATACGGCCAGGACCTGCAAGGCCTGCCACGACAACTTCCGCAACGACTGATCGCCCGCTCAGGGCTGCCCGTTGCGGCCATGCGCCATAAAGCCCGGCCGCGCGCTCAAGCGCTCGTAATAGGCGCGCACGGCGGGCAGCTCGGCATGCGCCAGCGGCGCCGCGGCCCAGCGGTGCACCGACAGGCCCAGCACCACATCGGCGAGCGTGAAGTCGGCCCCGAGCACGTAAGGGCCGCCGGCCGCCAGCTGCGCATCCAGCATGGCCATGTGGCGATTCCAGCCCGCCACGCCGGCGGCCAGCGCCGCGGCGTCCTGGTGCGCTGGACTCTGGCGCACCAGGCTCATGAAGGCATAGCGCCAGCTGTTGTTCAGCTCGCCGGCCTGCCAGTCCATCCATTGCTCGACCAGGGCGCGCTGCCGCGGCGCTGCAGGCAGCAGATCGCTGCGCGCCTGGCGCGCCGCCAGGTAGCGGCAGATGCTGTTGCTCTCCCACAGCACGAAGTCGCCGTCGAGCAGCACCGGCACCATGCCGTTCGGATTCAGCTTGAGGAATGCAGGCGTCTGGGGATCGGCAAAGCCCGCGCCCCAATCCTCGCGCTGGTAGTCCAGGCCGAGCTCGGCGCAGGTCCACAAGACCTTGCGCACATTGATCGACGCGGCCTTGCCCAATATCTTCATCGTCATGTTGCAAACCCCAATACGACCCTTCGGGTCTTGGCCGATTTCTTCTCGATCTTGCTGACCACCACGGCACCGATCTCGGCCGTGTTCGACACATGCGTGCCGCCGCAGGGTTGCAGGTCCACCTCCTCGATCTGCAGCACCCGCACCCGGCCCGAGCCGCGCGGGGGTTGCACGCTCATGCTGCGCACCAGGCCGGGGTTGGCCTCCAGCTCCGCATCGCTGATCCAGCTGTGGCTGACGGCATGCGCTTCGGCAACCAGACGCGCCAGCCCGGCCGTGAGCTCGTCCTTGTCCAGCGGCTCGGTCATGTGAAAGTCCAGCCTTGCGTATTGCGCGGTGATCGAGCAACCGTCCACCGGATGCGGCACCAGCGCGCACAGCAGGTGGGTGGCGGTGTGAAAGCGCATATGCGCATGCCGGCGCGCCCAGTCGATGCGGGCGCTGACGGCCAGACCTGGCAGCAAGGCCGCCAGCAGCTCCGGCTGCTCCGGCGCCGGCAGATGCAGGATCTCGCCCGCCTCGCCCTTGCGGGTATCGGCGATGCGCAGCGCGCGGCCGTCGGGCAGCAGCAGTTCGCCGGCATCGCCGGCCTGGCCGCCGCCCAGCGGATAGAACACCGTGCGGTCCAGCAGCACGCCGCGCTCATCCACGCGCAGCACGCGCGCCTGGCATTCGGTCAGCTGCGCGTCTTCTCGAAACAAGTCTTCGGTCACCGTCATCATCCAATCTGCTCCAGCACGATCTCGCCGCGCGGCGTGGCCAGGCGGGCACGCAGGCCATCGCGCGCCTCCAGGGCCAGCAACTGCACCCCGCTGGCGGGCATCTGGTCGCAAGGGTGGGCGGCACCCCACTCGATCAACACCGGCAAGGCTTCGCGCTTGAGCCGCCGCCCGTCCTCGCGCAGCGCGATGCGCCAGCCCAGCGCGCCGCGCGAGGCCGCCACGGGCTCGCCCGCGTCCACGCCCTCGCTGCGGCATTGCGCCAGCGCCGCGTCCAGATTCGGCACCCGCGCCACCCAATGAATCAGGCCCGCGCCATCCTGCAGGCGCTGGTGCAGGGCGGGCTGGTCCAGGTCGAACCAGCGCGCGCGACCCGGCGGCGGCGCCTCGGGGTCCGTGGCGATGATCTCCAGATAGCAGCGCGGATACAGCGCCGAGCTGATATTGAGCAGGCAGTTGTGCGTGCCCATCAAGGCGTGCTTGCCACCGGGCAGCGGCGTGACGCCCAGCACCTGCTCGCACCAGGCCCGGCCCTGCGCCAGGCTGGCCGCCGCCACCACCAGATGATCGGTTTCCATCGTCGTCAAAGCCTTATCTGTCCTTGGATCAGGGGCGTGATATCGCCGCCGATCCAGATGTCATCACCCTGGCGCCGCACATGAACCCGGCCCGCGCGTTGCAAGGCCGTGCCCTGTGAAACCACATAGGCCGCGGGCGCCAGCCCGGCGCCCATCATCCATTGCGCCAGGCCGGCGTTCAAGCTGCCGGTGACGGGGTCTTCGGGCTGGGGCAGCCCCGGCACGAAGGCGCGCACCTCGAACTGCGCCGGTGCGCCCTCGGGATAGGCGCCCACCACGCCCAGCTCGAGGCCCTGCATGGCCGAATAGTCGGGCTGCAGCGCCAGCACCGCGGCTGCGCTGCGCAATCTGGCGCCGATCCAGGGCGGCCCATTGGCGACCCAGACCACGTCGAGCAAGTCCTGCTCGGCCAGGCGCAAGGACCGCGCCACCTGCTCGCGCAGCGCCGCCTCCACCGGCCCGCTGCGCCGCAGCGGCGGCGCCGCAAACGCCAGGCGCGTGCCATCACGCCGCACGCGCACGAGGCCGACGCCGCATTGCTGCACCAGCTCGTCCGCGCGCCTGGGCGCACCGCCGTGGCTCAGCCAGACATGGGCCGAGCCCAGGGTCGGATGGCCGGCAAAGGGCAGCTCGCCGGCCGGCGTGAAGATGCGCAGGCGGTAGTCGGCGGCCGGGTCGCTGGGCGGCAGCAAGAAGGTGGTCTCTGACAGCTGCGTCCAGCACGCCAGCGCCTGCATCTGCGCATCACTGAGCCCCTCGGCGTCGACCACCACCGCCAGTGCGTTGCCCCGCAGGGCCAGGTCGGTGAACACATCCACCTGGGCAAAACGTCGTGACTTCATGGCTCCGGATTGGCGGCAGGCCCAAACGGCCCGGGCCGATATTAGGGGGCCGACGGCCACCGACACCAGTACAGCCAAGCGGCCATGCACACACACTGTATTGCCGGCTTGACCGCACAAGGCAAGGCATGACCCCAGCGCCGCGAGGCTGCGCGTCTTTACCCTTGCGGGCCCATCGGGCGGGGTATATAAACCGTGTTGACGCGAGTCAAAAGCAATCCGTCACTCCATTCGCCTAAGCGCTTGCACGCGTCGCAAGCGGAGGCCAGCTACCAGGTGTGTCGATCGTCCTGATCGCTGCCCTGCTGAGGAGGTCGCCATGCATGCACAAGCGCAATCGCATCGATGGTCGCAGGGCACGCCGGACTGGCCGGTGGCCTGCATCGCAGGCCTGGTGGCCGGTGCCGTGATGATGGTGCTGGAGCTGGTCTGGTCGGCGGTACTGAATGACGTCAGCCCCTGGCATACCTCGCGTCTGGTGGCCGCCATCATGCTCGGGCCACAGGTCCTGCAAGGCTCCGGCTTCGACTTCGCCGTTGTCAGCGTCGCCTTGCTAACCCACTATGTGCTTGGCCTGGTGTTCGGCATCTGCATGGCCTATGTGATCGCCGGCTTCCACTACGAGTCCAGCGCCGCCATGATGGAAGTGATCGGGGCCGCGGCCGGCGTGGTGGTCTACTTCGTGAACTTCCACGCCATGAGCACGGTGTTCCCCTGGATGAGCGAGCTGCGCGGCTGGGGCACCTTCATCGCGCACCTGATCTTCGGCATCAGCGCCGCCAGCACCTACTGGCGCCTGGCCCTGTACCGCACGCCTCACTGACAAGCAGGTTCGCTGCGCCGGGCGCAGCCTCCATACGCTGGAAGGAGCTGGGCATGATCTTGGCCTTGGTGTTGATCATCATGGTGCTGGGTTCGCTGGTGTTCCACTTCGTCAACCCCTGGCATGCCCCGGCGCTGGCATCCAACTGGCTGGAGATGGACCGCACGCTGGACATCACCTTCGCGGTGACCGGCCTGTTCTTCGTCGTCCTCAACCTGCTGCTGGTCTGGCTGCTCGTGCGTTTCAAGCACAAGCCCGGCCAGCGTGCCGCCTACCAGCCCGAGAACCACCGGCTGGAACGCTGGCTGATCGGCATCACCGCGCTGGGCATCATCGGCCTGCTGGCGCCCGGCCTGCTGGTCTACGCCGACTATGTGCGCCCGCCCGCCAACGCCATGCTGGTCGAGGTGCTGGGCAAGCAATGGCAATGGCGCTACCGCTTCCCCGGCGCCGACGGCAAGTTCGGCGGCAGCGATGCGCGCTTCATGACGGCCAGCAATCCCTATGGCCTGGACCCGGCCGACCCCAATGGCCAGGACGATGTGCTGGTGGAGGGCTCGGAGCTGCATCTGCCGCTGAACCAGCCGATGAAATTCCTGCTGCGCTCGGCCGATGTGCTGCACGACTTCTACATGCCGCCGATGCGCGCGCGCCTGAACATGGTGCCCGGCACCGTCACCAGCTTCTGGTTCACGCCCACCGAGGCGGGCCGCTACGAGGCCTTGTGTGCGCAGCTCTGCGGCATCGGCCACGCCAATATGCGCGGCAGCGTGGTGGTGGAGGCATTGCCGCAGTTCCAGAGCTGGCTGGGCGGCCAGGCGCGCTTCAGTCAGCCGGCCGCCGCGGCCGCGGTGGCCGACACCCCGGCGGCGCGCGGCGAGGCGCTGGCCAAGGCCAAGGCCTGCGTGGCCTGCCACAGCGTGGACGGCTCGGCCGGCGTGGGCCCGACCTGGAAGGGCCTGTACGGCAAGACCGAGACCCTCGCCGATGGCAGCACGCACCAGGTGGACGCAGCGTTCCTGCGCGGCGAGATCACCGACCCGCAAGCGCGCGTGGTGAAGGGCTTTGCGCCCATCATGCCCAAGATCGAACTCAGCAGCGACGAGGTCAACGCCCTGGTGGCCTATATCGAGTCGCGCGGCAAATAGACAGCCCTGACCAACGAGGAGCGCATGAGCCATTCCGAGCATGACGAACCGCAGAGCTTCTGGACCAAGTACGTCTGGAGCCAGGACCACAAGGTGATCGCGATCCAGTATGGCGGCACCGCCGTGCTGGTAGGCCTGGTGGGCCTGCTGCTGTCCAATCTGATGCGGCTGCAGATCGGCTTCCCGGGCCAGTTCGAATTCATCAACGCCGAGCGCTATTACCAGTTCGTCACCATGCACGGCATGATCATGGTGATCTACCTGCTCACCGCGCTGTTCCTGGGCGGCTTCGGCAACTACCTGATCCCGCTGATGGTGGGGGCACGCGACATGGTGTTCCCCTACCTGAACATGCTGAGCTTCTGGGTCTACCTGCTCTCGGTGGTGGTGCTGATGATCAGCTTCTTCGTGCCCGGCGGCCCCACCGGCGCGGGCTGGACGCTGTATCCGCCGCAAGCCATCCTGCCCGGCACGCCCGGCCATGACTGGGGCATCATCCTGATGCTGGTCTCGCTGGTGATCTTCATCGTCGCCGCCACCATGGGCGGCCTGAACTACGTCACCACGGTGCTGCAAGCGCGCACCCGCGGCATGAGCCTGCTGCGCATGCCGCTCACCGTCTGGGGCATCTTCACCGCCACCATCCTTGCCCTGCTGGCCTTTCCGGCCCTGCTGGTGAGCGGCATCATGATGCTGCTGGACAAGACCATAGGCACCAGCTTCTTCATGCCTGCGCTGGTCTCGATGGGCCAGATCACCGAGACCAAGGGCGGCAGCCCGCTGCTGTTCCAACACCTGTTCTGGTTCTTCGGCCACCCCGAGGTCTATATCGTCGCGCTGCCGGCCTTCGGCATCGTCTCCGATCTGATCAGCGTGCACGCGCGCAAATGCATCTTCGGCTACCGCACCATGGTGTGGGCCATCCTGGCGATCGGTGTGCTGAGCTTCGTGGTGTGGGCCCACCATATGTTCGTCAGCGGCATGCATCCCTACTTCGGTTTCTTCTTCGCCACCAGCACCCTCATCATCGCGGTGCCCACCGCCATCAAGGTCTACAACTGGCTGCTCACGCTGTGGCGCGGCGACATACATCTGAGCGTGCCGATGCTGTTCGCGCTCGCCTTCATCTCCACCTTCATCATCGGCGGGCTGACCGGGCTCTTCCTCGGCAACGTCAGCGTGGACATCCCGCTCTCGGGCACCTACTTCGTGGTGGCGCATTTCCATATGGTGATGGGGGTGGCGCCGCTGCTGGTGGTGTTCGGCGCGATCTATCACTGGTACCCAAAAATCAGCGGCCGCATGCTGGACGACCGCCTCGGTCATCTGCATTTCTGGGTCACCTTCATCGGCACCTACGCGATCTATTTCCCCATGCATTACCTCGGCCTGCTGGGCATGCCGCGACGCTACTACGAGTACCGGAACTACCAGTTCATCCCCGATTCGGCGCACCAGCTCAACACCTTCATCACGGTGGCGGCCATCATCGTGGGCATCACCCAGCTGGTGTTCGTGTTCAACCTGCTGTGGAGCCTGAAAGCCGGCCGCAGGGCCGAGCCCAACCCCTGGCGCGCCGCCTCGCTGGAGTGGCTCACCCCCGACACCCCGCCGCGCCATGGCAACTGGGGTGCCACCCTGCCGGTGGTGCACCGCTGGGCCTATGCCTATAGCGTGCCGGGCGCGCCGGAGGACTTCATCCCGCAGACCGCACCGCTGTCCGCCGGCGGTGTCGAGGGCCCCGATGCCAGCCATGGCACGACCCGGGAGCAACTGGCATGAACGGCCTGGCCGCCCCCTTGCAAACCGGCGCCTGGCCACGCCCGCAGGCCGCCGCCAGCACCGGCCTGTGGTTCATGATGGCGGTGTCGAGTTCGATCTTCTTCCTGCTGCTGGTGGCCTATGTGATGCGGCTGAACGGGCTGGAGGGCTTCCCGCTCGCCCTGCCCTGGCAGTTCATGCTCAGCAGCGCCCTGCTGGCGCTGGGCGGCCTGGCGCTGGAACTGGGCCGCCGCTCCGCCACGCGCGACACCCTCGGCTTGCGCTGGGGCGGCCTCTGTGCCCTCGCCTTTGTGCTGGTGCAGCTCTGGGGCTGGCAGGCCCTGGCGGCGGCACGCGTGCTGCCGAGCGGTAACCCGGCGGCGAGCTTTCTCTACCTGCTCACCGCCATGCATGGCCTGCACGTGCTGGGTGGCCTGTGGGGCTGGTGGCGCTGCCTGCGCGCCTGGCCGCGGGCCGATGCCGCCCAGCGCGCCATGGGCCTGGCGCTGTGCGCACGCTTCTGGCATTTCCTCTTGCTGCTCTGGGCATTGCTTTACGCCACCCTGGGCTGGCTAACCCCCGAACTGGTGCGTGCCATCTGCGGCACGCGCTGAACCGGCACCACCAAGGAGCCCCCCCCATGACCGCCAGCTCCACCACCGGCAGCAGCACCCCAGGCTGGCGCGGCCTCGTCGAGGACTGGGCAGCCGACCAGCAGGCCTTCCAGGTGCCCTGGGGCAAGGCCATGATGTGGATCTTCCTGCTCAGCGACACCTTTGTGTTCAGCTGCTTCCTCACCGGCTATATGGCGGTGCGCAACAGCACCACCGTGCCCTGGCCCAATCCCAGCGAGGTGTTCTCGCTGCAGATCGCCGGCCAGCCGGTGCCGCTGCTGCTGATTGCCATCATGACCTTCGTGCTGATCAGCAGCAGCGGCACCATGGCGATGGCGGTGAACTGCGCCTACCGGCGCCAGCGCGGCGCGGCCGCGGCGCTGATGCTGGCCACCGCCCTGCTGGGCGCCACCTTCGTGGGCATGCAGGCCTTCGAGTGGACCAAGCTGATCCACGAGGGCGTAAGGCCCTGGGCCAATCCGATGGGGGCGGCCCAGTTCGGCGCCTGCTTCTTCATGATCACGGGCTTCCACGGCCTGCATGTCTCGGCCGGGGTGATCTACCTGGCCATCGTGGCGCGGCGCGTGCAGCAGGGTCGCTACGAGCATGGGCCGGGCGGGCCCAACTACCAGATCGTCGAGATCGCCGGCCTCTACTGGCACTTCGTGGACCTGGTCTGGGTCTTCATCTTCGCGCTCTTCTACCTGTGGTGAGGTCAGCCATGCATGCAAGCAGTCAAGAGCACCAGCAGCCTCCGATCGCCCTGTATTTCAAGGTCTGGGGCCTGCTGTTCGTGCTCAGCACCATGTCCTATCTGGTGGACTATTTCCAGCTCCATGGCCTGCTGCGCTGGACCCTGATCCTCGCCTTCATGGCGCTCAAGGCCGGGCTCATCGTCGCCGTCTTCATGCACATGGCCTGGGAGCGGCTGGCGCTCATCTACGCCATCCTGCTGCCGCCCCTGTTGCTGGCGGTGTTGATCGGGCTGATGTTCAGCGAGGCCAGCTGGGTGCACCAGATGCGCAGCTTCTATTTCAAATGACATGAGCAACGATTCCAGCCTCAGCCTGGATCTCGCCGGCGCACGCCGGCCGCTCTGGCGCAGCTACTTCGAGCTCGGCAAGCCGCGCGTGGTGGCGCTGATGAGCTTCACCGTGCTGGTGGGCATGTTGCTGGCCCGCCCCGGCCTGCCGGACTGGCAGGTGCTGCTGTTCGGCAATCTGGGCATCGCCCTGGTGGCGAGTGCCGCCGCCGCCGTCAATCACCTGGTGGACCGGCGCATCGACGCCTTGATGGCACGTACGCGCGGCCGCCCCCTGCCCACCGGCAGCCTCGGCGCGCCCCAGGTGCTGGCCTACGCGCTGCTGCTGGGCAGCGCCGGCATGGCCCTGCTGATGGCCTACACCAACCCGCTGTGCGCCGCGCTCACGCTGGGCTCGCTGATCGGCTATGCCGGCATCTACAGCCTGTATCTGAAACATGCGACGCCGCAGAACATCGTCATCGGCGGTGCCGCGGGCGCCGCACCGCCGCTGCTGGGCTGGGTGGCGGTGCAGGGGCAGCTCGAGCCCGGCGCCCTGCTGCTCTTCCTCATCATCTTCATCTGGACGCCGGCGCATTTCTGGGCCCTGGCGATCCACCGGCGCGAGGACTATGCGCGCGCCGCCGTGCCCATGCTGCCGGTCACGCATGGCGTCGCGCATACCAGCCGGCGCATCCTGCAATACACCTGGGCGCTGGTGTTCACCAGCCTGCTGCCGTGGGCCATCGGCATGAACGGCTGGCCCTACCTGCTGGGCGCGCTGCTGATCGGCGCGCGCTACCTGCAATGGAACTACCGGCTGCGGCGCGACAAGCTGCAGGCGATGATGAGCTTCCGCTTCTCCATCGCCTACCTGTTCGCGCTGTTCGGCCTCCTGCTGGCCGATCACTTCCTGCTGCTGTCTTGAGCAGCGGCCCTCAGGGCGTCGGCTCGACCTGCGTTTCCAGCGCCTCGTGCAGCACGCGGCCGAGGATTTCCACGCCCTCGGCGATCAGCTCGGGCGTCAGCGTCACGAAGGAGAGGCGCAGCGCGCGCGGGTCCGGCGCGCTGGCGTAGAAGGCGGCGCCAGGCACATAGGCGATGTTCGCCTCCACCGCCTGCGGCAGCAGGGCCATGGCGTCGAGGCCGGCCGGCAGGCGGATCCAGAAGAACATGCCGCCCTTGGGGCTCTGCCATTCGCAGCCCGCCGGCAGATGCTGTTTCAGCGCCGTGGCCATGGCATCGCGATTCGCCTTGTAGCGGGCACGGATCTTGGGCACATGCTCGTCCAGGAAGCCGTTCTTGATGACCTCGTAGACCACGCGCTGGTTGAAGCCCGGCGTGTGCAGATCGGCGGCCTGCTTGGCCTGCAGAAGCTTCGGGTAGAGCTCCTTGGGGGCAATGATGTAACCGAGGCGGAAGCCCGGCGTCAGCACCTTGGAGAAGGAGCCCAGATAGATGGAACCCTCGGGCCACATCGAGGAGAGCGAGGGCAGCGGCGGCTCGTCGAACCAGAGGTCGCCATAGGGGTTGTCTTCCACGATGGGCACGCCGGCCGCCTTGGCCGCGGCCATCACGGCCTGGCGGCGCTCCAGGCTCATGACGCGGCCGGTGGGGTTCTGGTAGTTCGGCAGCAGGTAGGCAAAGCGCGTGCCCGGCGCGTCATGCGGCAGCTTGGCAAAGGCTTCGGGCAGGGGGCCCTGCTCGTCGCTGGCCAGGCTGGTGAAGATCGGCTCGTAGGGCGTGAAGGCCTGCAGCGCGCCCAGATAGGTGGGCGTTTCCACCGCCACCGGCGCGCCGGCGTCGCACAGGATCTTGCCCACCAGGTCCAGGCCCTGCTGCGAGCCGCTGGTGATCAGCACCTGGTCGGGATCGACCTGCATGCCCAGCGAGGAGACGCGCTTGGCCACCCATTCGCGCAGCGGCGCAAAGCCCTCGCTGGCGGCGTACTGCAAGGCCTCCTTGGCGTTCTCGCTCAGCACCTTGTCGCAAGCGGCCTTCAGCGCCTCCACCGGGAAGGTGTCGGCCGAGGGCAGGCCGCCGGCCATCGAGAGGATGCCGGGCTTCTCGGTGACCTTGAGAATCTCGCGAATGATGGACGGGTTCATGCGCGCGGCGCGGCGCGCCTGGGTCCAGATGGTGCTCATTGCTTGTGTCTCCTGCAAATCAATCTGTCGTTGTACCACCGGGGGTACAGATCCAATCCACCGCCGCCTGCGCCTGCAGTGCGGTACTGTCGAAAAATGGCAGCGGGCTGAGCGGCTGCGCGCTGGCGTCCAGCAGCAGGCCGATCTCGGTGCAGCCCAGGATCACCGCCTGCGCACCGCGCCCGGCCAGCGCCCGCACGGCATCCAGGTAGAGCTGGCGCGAGGCCGGCAGGATCTGGCCGCGGCACAGCTGCTCGTAGATGATGCGGTTCACCTCGTCCGCCTGCGCCGCCGCGGGCGTGAGCAGCTCGATGCCATGGCGCTGCATGCGCAGGTGATAGAAGGAGCCCGGCTCCATGGTGTAGCGCGTGGCCAGCAGCCCGGCGCGCCGGATGCCCTGCGCGCGCAGCGCCAGCGCGGTGGCGTCGACGATGTGCAGCAGCGGCAGGCCGGCCGCGGCCTCGATCGCATCGGCCACGCGATGCATGGTGTTGGTGGCCAGCAGCAGGCCTTCAGCGCCGGCCGCCTTCAGGCCGGCCCCGGCCGCGCCCAGCAGGGCAGCGGCACCGGCCCAGTCGCCGGCGCGCTGGCGCGCCTCGATGTCGGCGAAATCCACGCTGTGCAGCAGCACGGGGGCGCTGTGCAGCCCGCCCAGGCGCGTGGCCACGCCGCGGTTCAGCAGCGCATAGAGGTGCGCGCTGGATTCCCAGCTCATGCCGCCCAGCACACCCAGCAGCCTCATCGCGCCTCCTGTGCGAGCGCGTGCACGGGCATGCGCTTGCCCAGCCAGACCACGGCAATCACCGCCAGCGCGAACAGCAGGGTCACGCCATCCAGCGCCTCGCCCAGGATCGGCACGGCCAGCAGCATGGACAGAAAGGGTTGCAGCACCTGCACCTGGCTGACGCGCACCGCGCCACCCAGGGCCAGCGCCCGGTACCAGGCGAAGAAACCCAGCCACATCGAAAACAGCGCCACGTACAGAAAGCCGCCCCAGGCCGCCGCGCGGATCGGCTGCACGGGCCAGAACAGCCAGGCTGCGGGCAGCGTCAGCGGCAGGCACAGCACCAGCACCCAGCTGATCACCTGCTCGGGCTTGATGGCCGCACTCAGCTGGGCGCCGCTGACATAGCCGGCCGCGGCGCTCAGCACCGCGCCCAGCAGCAGCAGGTCGGCCGTCTGCAAGCCGGCCGCGCCGCGCCACCAGGCAAAGCCCAGCACCAGGGCCAGCCCGGCCACCGCGCAGGCCCAGAAACCCAGGCTGGGGCGCTGGCGCAACGCCAGGGCCGCGATCACCGCGGTGGCCAGCGGCAGCACGCCCGAGATCACCGAGGCATGCACGGCATCGACCTGGCGCACCGCATAACCCAGCAGCAGCGGCCAGCCAAACACCACGCCCAGGGCGGTGAAGGCCAGCAGCGCCCATTGGCGCCCCTGCGGGCGCGGCGCCCCGGTCCAGCGCAGATAGGCGATGGACAGCAGCCCCGCCAGCGCCGCACGCCCCAGCGCCACGAACTCGGGCGGCAGTTGCGGCGCCTCGGCGCTGCCGCTGGCCAGGCGCGTCATCGGGATGCTCAGCGCGAAGATGAACACCCCCAGCGCCCCCAGGGCCAGGCCGCGGCGCAGATCGGCGGGCGCGCTGGAGGCCGTGGATGGGAGGGCTTGGGGCTGCGAAGGCATCCGGCCAGTCTATGGCCGGATGCAGTACATGGCCAATACAGTCAGCCGATCAGCCAGCTCTTCTGTATTGGCATGCTGACCAGCACAGCCGGTCAGGGCTTCAGCACGAACTCCACCGGCAGCGCCGACCTGGGCAGCCTGACCAGGTGCGCCGGGGCGCTGACCACCTGCGTGCAGCTCACGTTGTCGGCCGGCGGCTTGCCTTCCTGGTACGCCACCTGCAGCGCCGCGCCGCTCGACGCAACCCCGCTGATCGCCACGCTGGCGCAGCCGTTGGCGCGCTCACCCAGGAACACCGCCACCACCATCTGGGTGCCGAAGTCCACCGCCGGCAGGGCCGGTGCCGGCGAGTTGCCGGCCACATGCTGGTTCCACAGCTCGGCCCAGGCGGCCTGATCGAGCACCGCCGCATTGCGCGCCTTCTTGACGCCCGAGATGCTGCGCTGGTCCAGGCTCAGCAACTGACCCACCGTCACCGTGACATCGGCGCTCACGCTGCCGAAATCCTCGCGCGTGGCGCGCACATGGTAGACACCGTTGGCCATCGGCGCGGTATAGCGGCCGTTGAGTGCCTCGACCGCGCCACCATTGGCCTCCTGCAGCGCCCACTTCACCGGCTGGCGCACATAGACCACATTGGGCGGGTAGTTGAGGTCGGCCATCAGGGTCTGGCTGGCGCCGGCCAGCATGCTCACGGCCTGGGGCTCCACCGTGATCCAGGGCTGAAACGGCGCCGGGTCCACCGGATCGGCGGCATTCGCCAGCACACCCAGCAACTGCACTTGGCGGGCCTTGCTGAGCCGCATATGCAGGGTGTCCAGCAGCTTGTCCTGCGCATCGCCCTGGTTGGGGTTGGCGGACGTGGCGGCCTTCAGCGGCGTGCCGAGGAAGTCTCCCAGGTTGCGGATCTCGGTGGTGGGCGCCAGCAGCTTGCTCACATCGGCCTGGGCCAGCTTGACCTTGTCGACGCTGAGGGCCTTGCCGGCCGCGGCATCGAAGCCGGCGAAGTAGGCCGCGGCATCGCGCCGCGCCAGCCTGGTCGTGACCATCTCGGTCAGCAGGGTCAGGTTGGCCATTTCGCCGTTGCCGCCGGGCACCGCCAGCGAGCGCAGCTGCAGGCCGCTGCTGGCATGGGTGAGCTCGAGGGCGCAGGGCAGCTCGCCCGCGGGAATGCTCAGCTTGTAGCTACCGTCCGCCGCGGTGCTGGTCGTGCCCTCGCCCTTCAGGCATTTGGCGCGCACCTGGCCGCCCGCCACCGCCAGCCCCACGGCCGCCGTGCCCTGCAGGGCCAGCGGCTTGGCGGTCTCGCTGCCACCGCCGCCGCCGCAGGCGCTCAACCCTGCCGCCACCAGCCCTGCCATCAGCATCACGCGCATTGCGCTGTTGTTGTTGCTTGCTTTCACTTTCGTCATCGCTTTCCTCCTCCGTTTGAGTGCGATGTGGGATAATATTCCACATATCAAAGTCCACGTCAACCGGTTGACAATGCCGGCCGTGCCGCAAGGCCAGACCCCAGACCCAGACGAGGCCCAGCCGCCATGCCACAGGCAGTGAACACCAACCCACGCATGAGCGCAGGCCGCGCCGGGCGGAGCCGCGCATGAAGTCCGCGGCCACATTGGCGCTGGAGTTCAGCCTCAAGGTCGTGCGGCCGCTGGCGCGCATGCTGATCAAGAGCGGCGTCGCCTACCCGGCCTTCGCCCAGGCCTTGAAGACCGAATTCCTGGCCGCCGCGCAGCAGGAACTGAAGGAGCGCGGCATGCCGCAGACCGATAGCGCGGTGAGCCTGCTGTCGGGCGTGCACCGGCGCGATGTGCGCAACCTGACGCGCCCCGCCGAGGTCAAGGCCGCCGATGCCGAGGCCTTCCGCCCGCTCAGCCTGGCGGCCGAGGTGGTGGGCCGCTGGCTCAACGACGCCCCCTTCCTGGACGCCCAGGGCCGCCCCAAGCTGCTGCCGCGCAGCGCCGGCGACGACAGCTTCGACGCCCTCGTCACCCGTGTCAGCAGCGATGTGCGGCCGCGCGCGGTGCTGGACGAATTGCTGCGCCTGGGCGGCGTGGCCGAAGAGCCGGAAGGCATACGTCTGCTGGCCGAGGAGTTCACGCCCCGCCAGGGCATGGAGGAACTGGCCTGGCTGTGCGCCGACAACCTGCGCGATGCGCTCTCGGCGGGCACCGCCAACCTGCTGGGCGAGGACAAGTTCCTGGAGCAATCCATCTTCGTGGACGAACTCACGCCGGCCTCGGTGGCGCGGCTGCACCAGGTCTCGCGCCAGGCCTGGCGCCAGGCTTTCAAGCTGGTGATGCAGGAAGCCCAGGACCGTTTCAATGACGACGCCCAGCATGCCGAAGCGGCACAGAAGAACCAACGGGCCCGCTTCGGCGTCTATTTCTATGCAGAACCCATGAATGAGGGAGAGAAGCCATGAAGCCCAACCATCTGCTCGCGGGCCTGCTGGGCCTGCTGCTGAGCGCCTGCGGGCCGGGCACGGGAGGCTCGGGCCTGACCACCGAATCGCACGGCTATCTGGCCCTGGCGGGTGCCAAGTCGGCCCCCCTGTGCAGCGCCCCCTGGGCCGACCAGCTGGCCTGCGGCCTGCCGCCCGGCAGCAGCGGCGTCTCGCCCGACCACCCCGGCACCGCCAAGGTGCTGTACGCCAGCAGCGCCAGCAACCCCGACTTCGTGCTGAGCTTCGAGGGCAACGAGCTCAAGCTGGAGGGCGGCTGCCCACGCCTCAGCTACAGCGGTGAATGGGGCCAGCCGGGCAGCGGCGCGGCCGCCTTCTTCGGCGGCTACCTGGATGCCGGCCTGATCCAGCCGGTGCTGGCGATGGGCATCGTGCAGGCCTTGGTGCCCAGCAGCGATGGCACGCCGCGCCTGCAGCTGGAGCTGCGCAGCGCCAGCGGCCAGGTGCTGGCCCTGCTGCAGCTGCAAAAGCTCAGCAGCGGCGCCCAGGCCAGCCCGCGCGGCTGCCCCTGAGGGGGCGCCGGCAGGACGCCGGAGCAATACAGCACCAGTACACTTGGCTGCTGAATTGTTGTTCGTTCATTGCCGGAGAGCCCACCATGAGCCACAGCGCCGCCGCCTCACCCCTCTCGCGCGATGCCAGCACCCCGCTGGCCCAGCAGCTGGCGCTGCGCTTTGCCGAACGCATCCAGCAGCGCCTGCTGCTGCCGGGCGCGCGCCTGCCCTCGGTGCGCGAATGCGCGCGCCACCATGGCGTGAGCCCCTACACGGTGGTGGCGGCCTACGACCAGCTGCTGGCCTCGGGCATGCTGGAGGCGCGCAAGCAGCGCGGCTTCTTCGTGCGCGATCTGCGCGATGCGCGCCCGCACGCCAAGCAGCCCGCCCCCAGCCCGGCGGGCAACGCACCGATCGACGCCTCGGCCCTGATACGCGGCATGTTCCAGGCCGACGCGCGCCATGCGCCGGGCCTGGGCACCCTGCCGGGCGACTGGCTGGACCTGCCGATGTTGCAGAGCGCGATGCGCCGCGTCGTCAGCCAGAGCGAGGAGCCCGACCAGCTGGCCCTGCAGTACGGCGAGCCCGGCGGCGACCCGCGCCTGCGCGCCGCGCTGGCGCGCAGGCTGGAGGACATCGGCGTGCATGCCGCGCCCGAGCAGATCGTCAGCACCGTGGGCGCCACCCATGCGCTGGACCTGATCACGCGCAGCCTGCTGAGCCCCGGCGATGCGGTGCTGGTGGACGACCCCGGCTGGGCGATCGAGTACGCACGCCTGTCGCAGGCGGGCATGCGCCTGCTGCCGGTGCCGCGCGGCCAGCAGGGCCCCGATATGGACGTGATGGCGCGCCTCATCGAGGAGCACCGGCCGCGCATGTATGTGACGGTCTCGGTGCTGCACAACCCCACTGGCCACAGCCTCTCGCTGGCCAGCGCGCACCAGATCCTCAAGCTTGCCGAGGCGGCCGACCTGATGATCGTGGAGGACGACACCTATGCCTTCCTGGCGCCCAACCATGCGCCGCGGCTCTCGGCCCTGGACGGGCTCAAGCGCACGCTCTATGTGTCGGGCTTTTCCAAGATCCTCACGCCGGCCTGGCGCGTCGGCTATGTGGCGGCCAGCGCCGACAAGGTGCACCAGCTCACCGAGCTGAAACTGCTCTCCACCCTCACCACCAGCCCGATGATGGACCGCGCGGTGGCGATCTGCCTGGAGCAGGGCCAGCTGCGCCGCCACGCCGAGCGCGTCATCACCCGGCTGGATGCGGCGCGCCAGCGCGTCGTGCGCCTGGCCGAGGAGGCCGGCTGTGAATTCGTGACCCCGCCGCAGGGCCTGTTCGGCTGGCTGGAGGTGGGCATGGACACCGAGCGCCTGGCGCAGCGCATGCTGGATGCCGGCTGGCTGATCGCGCCGGGCCTGCTGTTCAGCCCGACGCGCCGCGCCGGCACGCTGATGCGCATCAACTTCGCCACCTCGCAGGACGCGCGCTTCTGGCGCCTGCTGCAGCAGCTGCGCGAGAGGCGCTAGGCCTCAGCGCGCGCCGAGCGCTTCCCAGCGCTCCAGCAAGCCCATCAGCTCGTCCTCGATCTGGCCGGCGCGCGCCGTCACCTCGGCCAGGCGCGCGGCACCCTGGGTGTAGAGCTCGGTGCCGGCCAGCAGGGCGGCCACCTGGGCCTGCTCGGTTTCCAGCGCCTCGATGCGGGCGGGCAACTCGTCCAGCTCGCGCTGCTCCTTGTAGCTGAGCTTGCGCTTCGGCGCTGCCGGGGCCGCTGCCACAGCCGGTGCAGGCGCGGGGGCCGGTGCGGGCGCTGGCGCCTGCTTGGCCTGCAGCGCGGCGGCACGCTTGGATTGCAGCAGCCAGTCCTGCACCCCGCCCTCGTACTCGCGCCAGCGCCCGTCGCCCTCGCTGACGATGGTGGAGGTGACGACGTTGTCGAGGAAGCGCCGGTCGTGGCTGACCAGGAAGACGGTGCCGTCGTACTCGGCCAGCAGCTCTTCCAGCAGTTCCAGGGTCTCGATGTCGAGGTCGTTGGTGGGCTCGTCCAGCACCAGCACATTGGCGGGGCGCGCGAACAGGCGCGCCAGCAGCAGGCGGTTGCGTTCGCCGCCGGAGAGACTCTTCACCGGCGAGTTGGCGCGCGCGGGCGAGAACAGGAAGTCGCCCAGATAGCTCTTCACATGCTTCTTCTGGCTGCCGATCTCGATCCACTCGCTGCCGGGGCTGATGGTGTCGGCCAGGGTCGCGTCCAGATTGAGCGTGTCGCGCATCTGGTCGAAATAGGCCACCGAGAGGCGCGAGCCCTGGCGCACCTCGCCGCTGTCGGGTACCAGCTCGCCCAGGATCAGTTTCAGCAGCGTGGTCTTGCCGGCGCCGTTGGGGCCCACCAGGCCGACCTTGTCGCCGCGCAGGATGGTGGCGGTGAAGTCGCGCACGATGGTGCGATCGCCATAGCTCTTGAACACATTCTCCAGCTCGGCCACGATCTTGCCGCTGGCGCCGCCGGTGTCGATGTCCAGCTTGACCTTGCCCTGCACATCGCGGCGCGCCGCATGCGCCAGGCGCATCGCCTCCAGGCGCTGGATGCGCGCCACGCTGCGCGTACGGCGCGCTTCCACGCCCTTGCGTATCCACACCTCTTCCTGCGCCAGCAGCTTGTCGAAGCGGGCGTTGAAGAGCGCCTCGTTCTGCAGCTCGTATTCCTTGGCGGCGGTGAAGGCCGCGAAGTTGCCGGGGTAGCCGCGCAGCTGGCCGCGGTCCAGCTCGACGATGCGGTTGGCGACGTTGTCGAGGAAGGCGCGGTCGTGGGTGATCAGCAGCAGCGAACCCTTGAAGTTGTTGAGCAACTCCTCCAGCCAGGTGATGGCGTCCAGGTCCAGGTGGTTGGTGGGCTCGTCCAGCAGCAGCACATCGGGCTGGGCCACCAGGGCGCGGCCCAGGGCGACGCGCTTCTTCAGCCCGCCCGAGAGCGCGCCCACCAGGCGCGAGCCATCCAGGCCCAGGCGCTGCAGGGTCTCGTCGACGCGCTGTTCCCAGTTCCAGGCGCCGATGTGCTCGATGCGCTCCTGCACCCAGGCGAGGTCGTCGTTCTCGTCGTGGATCTCGTAGCGCGCGCGCAGCGCCTTGGCCTCGGCCACGCCCTCGCTCACCACCTCGAAGATGGTGGCATCGGCACGCAGCTCGGGCTCCTGCGGCACGTAGACGCTGGTGAGGCCCTGCTGCAGCTGCAGCAGGCCATCGTCGAGCTTCTCCAGGCCGGCGAGGATTTTCAGCAGCGAGGACTTGCCCGTGCCGTTGCGGCCGATCAGGCCGACGCGCTCACCGATTTCGAGTGAGAAGTTGGCACCATCCAGCAGGGCGACATGGCCGAATGCGAGATGGGCGTTGCTAATTGAGAGGACTGCCATGGGGCCGATTGTCCCCGACGCGGCCGCTCCGCCCGTTTCGGCCGCTTTTCCTTCAGTCGTCGGAGGAAAAGCCCGAAGCCTTGACGATGGGCCCCCATTGCGCGCGCTCGGCCGCGAGGCGGCGCGCATATTCGGGCGCGCTCAGCGAGAAGGGTTCGAAGCCGAGCTTGGCCAGGCCCTCCACCACCGCAGTCTCGCGCAGCGCCGCGCGCACCAGGTCGGCGATGCGGTCGACGGTGGCCGGCGCCGCCTTGGCCGGCAGGAACAGGCCATAGCTCTCCACGCCCTCGATGCCCTTGAAGCCCTGCTCCTCGAAGGTCGGCACCTCGGGCGCGAAACGCGAACGGCGCGTGTCGGTCACGCCCAGCAGGCGCACCCGGCCCGAGGCCAGATGCGGCAGGAAGTCGCCGATGCTGAAACAGCCCGAGGCAATCTGGCCGCCCATCAGGTCCTGCATGCCAGGCGCCGCGCCGCGGTAGGGCACATGGGTCAGCTTGATGCCGGCGGCGCGCTCGAACTGGTTGCCCAGGAAATGGGGCATCGCCCCCGCGGCCGGTGAGGCATAGGCGGCGCTCTGTGCATTCGCCCGCGCCCAGTCGGCAAACTGGGCCAGCGTCTTGACGGCGGCCGGCACCATCGGACCGACGCCAAAGCCGCAGGTGGAATGCGCCAGCGGGCCCACCGGCACCACATCGGACTCCGGCTTGTAGGCCAGCTTGCGATAGGCATGCGGGTAGATGGTGAACATCGACGAGGGGCTCAGCAGCAGCGTCATGCCATCGGGCGCCGCGTCCTTGAGCGCCGCAATCGCCAGGCGGCCGCCGGCGCCCACCTTCTGCTCCACCAGCACCGACTCGGCCATGCGGCCGCGCCAGGCCTCGGCGACGCGGCGCGCGGTCGTGTCCACCGAGCCGCCGGCCGGAAAGCCCACCAGGATGCGCGGCAGGGCGCCCTGGGCGCGCGCCAATGGCCCGGCCAGCAAGGCCGCCAGGCCCAGCGTGAGTTCGCGTCGATGCATCGAAAAGTGCTTGGTCATGGCTTGGGTCTCCTGTCGGTTTTCTTTGTCGGCTTGGCGGGTGGAATCGGCTGGGCCGCCGCGGTGGCCACCCAGGCCAGCCGCTCAAGATCGGCCTTCAAGGCGCTGCCGCGCTCGCCCAGGCCCTGCAGCAGGGCCTGGTCGTGGGCGCGCACCAGCTGCTCCAGCTTGGCCAGGGTACGGCGGCCATGCACGGTCAGGTGCAGGCCCCAGGAGCGTGCGTCGCTGGGATCGTCGCGCCGCTCGGCCCAGCCCTGCTCGGTCAGCCAATCGGTCAGGCGCAGCGCGCCGCTGCGGTGCAGCCCCATCGCCTGTGCCAGCAGGCCCTGGCGCATGCCGGGATTGCGGGCCACCAGCACCAGCGCGGCAAAGCGCTGCGGGCTCACATCCAGCCCCTCGGTGGCGCGGTAGAAATCCAGGTAGAGCGCGTTCTGCGCGCGCCGCAGGGCATAGCCCAGCAGCTCGTCCAGCACGCCGTAGTCGAGCCCGGGCACGGGCAGCAACAGCCCCTCGGGAACCTGCGCTTGGGAACTTGCCGTCTTGCTCATGGCTTCAGGATAAATATCGTTGCATAGCGCAACAATCTCGCTTACCCTTATCCCAGATCAAGCAAAACCGAGAACAGCCATGCAAGACAAAGCCCTGGACATCCTGATCGCCGGCGGCGGCATCGGCGGCCTCACCGCCGCCCTGGCCCTGCAGGCGCGCGGCCACCGCGTGCGCGTCTGCGAGGCCACGCCGCAGCTCAAGCCGCTGGGCGTGGGCATCAACCTGCTGCCCCATGCGGTGGCGGTGCTGGATGGCCTGGGTCTGCTGCCGGCGCTGCAGGCGATGGCGGTGCCGACCTCGGCACTGATGTTCGCGAACCGCCATGGCCAGGCCATCTACCGCGATGCGCGCGGGCTGGGCGGCGGCTACAGCCATCCGCAGCTGAGCATCCACCGCGGCGAGCTGCAACTGCTGCTGTGGCGCGAGGCGGCAAAGCGCCTGGGCGAGGCCAGGCTGCTGAGCGGGCAACGCGTGCTGGCCGCACGCACCGAGGGCGAGCGCGTGGTGGCGCAGCTGCAGGCCAGCGACGGCAGCCACAGCGAATTGAGCGCCGATCTGCTGATCGGCGCCGATGGCATCCATTCGGCGCTGCGCCGCCAGTTCTATCCCGACGAGGGCGCGCCGCGCTGGAACGGCATGATGATGTGGCGCGGCACCAGCCGTGCACGCCCCTTCCTGGACGGCCGCACCATGGTGCAGGCCGGCCACCGGCGCGCCAAGTTCGTGGTCTACCCGATCGCCCCGGTGGCCGACGACGGCCTGCAGCTGATCAACTGGATCTGCGACCGCCGGCTGCGCGAGGACGGCTTTGGCGGCGGCCTCAGCGCCCCCAGCCGCGAGGACTGGAGCAAGCCCGGCTCGCTGGACGACCTGCTGCCCACCTTCGGCAGCTGGCATTTCGACTGGCTGGACGTGCCGGCCCTGATACGCAGCGCCACCCAGCTGCTGGAATGGCCGATGGTGGACCGCGACCCCCTGCCGCGCTGGCGCCATGGCCGCATCACCCTGCTGGGCGACGCGGCGCACCCGATGTACCCGATCGGCTCCAACGGCGCCACCCAGGCCATCCTCGATGCCGACTACCTGGCCCAGGCCCTGCAGCAGGGCGCCACGCCGGAAGCGGCGCTCGACGCCTACGAGGCGCAGCGCCTGCCGATGTGCGCGCGCATCGTCGAGATGAACCGCCAGGAGGGGCTGGACGCCATCCTCGATCTGGTCGAGGAGCGCGCGCCGGCCGGCTTCAAGCGGCTGGAGGACGTGATCGACCCGGCCGAGATCGACGCGCTGGTGCGGCGCTACAAGGCCGCGGCCGGCCACCAGCAGACGCGCTAACGCCGCGCATGCCAAAGGTCATCCGCGCCGCCCGCCCCCGCGGTCGGCCGGCCCGGCACAGCACCGCCATGACCATGGTCATGCACGCGCCGCCAGGCAAGACCTGACCCCGGAAAGAAGTCATGCGGGCCCGCCCCTAGGCCGCCCTGGCACCCCAACTCCGTTCGTCGCTGGAATCCGGCAAACCGTCCGCGCAATCCGCTGCTTGGTCGACTCCGGCTTGGTCGCGCCGGGCCCTCTGCCTAATCTGAATTGAGCGCGGACATTGAACGGCTCGACAGCCGGCAGACCGCCGCCTCAACCCTCAGCAACGGAGTCATCATGAATCGCAACACCACCCTCGCATCCAGCCTGCTGGCCGCCACCGCCATGACCTTCTTCACCGGCCTTGCCAGCGCCGACAGCGGCGGCACGCAGGATCTGAAACGCGTTGAAGTCACCGGCAACAAGGCCTTCGAGATGGCCCGCACCGACGTGCTCAGCGTCTGCCCGGCGGCCGCCGTCGAATTGCAGGAGGCGCTCTCCACCGCATGGTCGCGCGTCGAGCAAGAGGGCACCGTGCGCGTGCAGTTCCGCCTCAAGGGCGGCAGCGTCGGCCGCGTCGACACCAGCGCCGGCCCGCGCGGCTACCACCATGCGCTGAAGCGCGCCGTGCGCGCCATCGACTGCAACAACGACAACGCCAGCGAGCAGCTGTTCGCCTTTGCCGTGCATTTCAGCGATCCCGATTCGCCCACCGGCAACGGCGCCGTGGCCCTGCTGAGCAAGTAAGCCGACGCTTAAGCCGACGCTTCGGCGTTATGCTGCCGGGCATCGCCAACCCGACATGCCCCGCAGATGAAAAACGCCCTGATGATCGCCCTGGCCCTCGCATCCGGCACGGCTTGTGCGCAGCAGTCCGAGCTGCAGCGCTGCCGCGGCATCGCCGACAAGGACGCACGCTTGGCTTGTTATGACGGCATCGCCCTGGCAACGCCCACGGCAGCTGCGCCGACGGCCGCTGCGCCCAAGGCGGCGGCCCCGGCGGAGCCCAAGGCCGACACCTTCGGCCTGGAGCGGCGCCAGCTCAAGACCGAGGCCGATGCGGTGGAAAGCCGCATCGATGGCCCCTTCGACGGCTGGGGCCCGAAGAGCGTGATCCGCCTGGCCAATGGCCAGGCCTGGATGGTGATCGACGGCAGCTCGGCGGTGTTGCGCCTGAAGAGCCCCAAGGTGCTGGTGCGCCGCGCCGCGATGGGCTCCTTCATGATGGAGTTCGAAGGCTCCAACGAGACGGCACGCGTGCGCCGCCTGGAGTGAGGCTGGCTCAGGGCAGCAGCTGGGCCGCGTGGTGGCGCAGCTGCTCGTCCACGAAGCTGGCGATGAAGTAGTAGCCGTGGTCGTAGCCGGCATGGCGGCGCAGGCGCAGCGGCTGACCCACCGCGGCGCAGGCGGCCTCGAAGGCTTCCGGATGGAGTTGCTCGGCGAGGAACTTGTCGCTCAAGCCCTGGTCGATCAGGATGCCGCCCGGATAGGGCGCGGCCGGCAGCGCCGCCATCAGGGCGCTGGCATCGTGCGCCGCCCAGGCGCTGCGATCGGCGCCCAGGTAGCCGCCGAACGCCTTGTGCCCCCAGGGGCATTGCATGGGCGCGCAGATCGGCGCGAACGCTGAAAGTGAGCGGAACGCACCCGGGTGGCGCAGCGCCAGGGTGAGCGCGCCATGGCCGCCCATCGAGTGGCCGAAGATGCCACTGCGCTCGGGGCCCAGGCCCAGCTCGGCCTGCACCTGCGGCAGCAGTTCGCGCATCAGATAGCTTTCCATGCGCCAGTGCCTGGCCCAGGGCTGCTGGGTGGCGTCGAGGTAGAAGCCGGCGCCGACGCCGAAGTCCCAGGCCGCATCCTCGCCGGCGGCTTGCGCGCCGCGCGGGCTGGTGTCGGGCGTCAACAGGGCCAGGCCCAGCTCGGCCGCCAGGCGCTGGGCCCCGGCCTTGATGGCAAAGGTCTCCTCGGTGCAGGTGAGGCCAGTCAGGTACAGCAGCAGCGCGCGCGGCCGCGGCGGCAGGTAGAGCGCGTAGCGCATCGGCAGGCCGATTTCGGCCGAGGCATGGCGCAGGAAACGCTGCCGGCCGCCAAAGCAGGCGTGCTCGCTGAGCAGCTCGGCCGCCATCTCAGAACTCCACCACGGTGCGAATGGATTCGCCGCGCTTCATCAGCTCGAAGGCCTCGTTGATGCGTTCCAGCGGCAGCTTGTGGGTGATGAGCTCGTCGATCTTGAGCTTGCCGTCCATGTACCAGTCGACGATCTTGGGCACGTCGGTGCGGCCGCGCGCGCCACCGAAGGCCGAACCCTCCCACTTGCGGCCGGTCACGAGCTGGAAGGGCCGCGTGCTGATCTCGGCGCCGGCCTCGGCCACGCCGATGATGATGCTGCGGCCCCAGCCCTTGTGGGTGCACTCGAGCGCATCGCGCATCACCTTGGTGTTGCCAATGCATTCGAAGCTGTAGTCGGCGCCGCCGTCGGTGAGCTGCACGATCTCGTCCACCACGTTCGCCACCTCCTTGGGGTTGATGAAGTGGGTCATGCCGAACTGGCGCGCCAGCGCCTCGCGGCCCGGGTTCAGGTCCACGCCGATGATCTTGTCGGCGCCCACCATCTTGGCGCCCTGGATCACGTTCAGGCCGATGCCACCGAGGCCGAACACCACCACGTTCGCGCCCGCCTCCACCTTGGCGCTGAACAGCACCGCGCCCACGCCGGTGGTGACGCCGCAGCCGATGTAGCAGACCTTGTCGAAGGGCGCATCCGGGCGGATCTTGGCCAGCGCGATGCCGGGCACGACGATGTGGTTGGAGAAGGTGGAGGTGCCCATGTAGTGGAACACCGGCTGGCCGTTCAACGAGAAGCGCGCGCTGCCATCCGGCATCAGGCCCTTGCCCTGGGTGCTGCGGATCGCCTGGCAGAGATTGGTCTTGCGCGAGAGGCAGAACTTGCACTGCCGGCACTCCGGCGTGTAGAGCGGGATCACATGGTCGCCGGGCTTGAGCCAGCCGACGCCCTTGCCCACCTCCAGCACCACGCCCGCGCCCTCGTGGCCCAGCACCGCGGGGAAGATGCCCTCGGGATCGGCACCCGAGAGCGTGTAGTAATCGGTATGGCAGACCCCGGTGGCCTTCACTTCCACCAGCACCTCGCCCTCGCGCGGGCCGTCCAGTTCCAGGGTCTCGATGGTCAATGGGGCGCCGGCCTTCCAGGCCACCGCAGCACGGGTCTTGATCATGGGGCTACTCCAGTGAAGATGCGAGGCGCAGCATAAACGGACGCGCGACAATCTGCCCGCGCCGCGGGATGGCGCGGGGAGCAGCACAAGATGACGCGCATGCACGACCTGATGTCCAGCAACCTGGTGACGGTGGAGCTGGACGACAGCCTGGCCACGGTGAAGGAGATCTTTGATAGCTCCAGCTTCCACCATCTGCTGGTGGTGGAGGAAGGGCGCTTGTTCGGCGTGGTCTCCGACCGCGACCTGCTGCGCGCCATCAGCCCCTATGTCGGCACCATGGTGGAGACGACGCGCGACCTCGCCACGCTCAACAAGCGCGTGCACCAGGTAATGAGCCGCAAGCCGCTGACGCTGCGGCCCGAGGACCCCGTCGGCGACGCGATCCGGCTGTTCCTGGAGCATGGCATCTCCTGCCTGCCCATCGTGGTGGAGGACCTCAAGCCGGTGGGCATCGTCACCTGGCGCGACGTGCTGCGGGCGCTGGCGCCGCGCTGATCAGGCGCGCGGATCAGCGTTCAAATCGGCGCGCAGCTGGCGCACCGCGCTCGCCAGCCAATGCGCCTCGCGCTCGCACAGGCGCAGGCGGCGCAGCAACCAGGGGGTGAGGCTGACGTCGGCGCGATGCTCGGGCCAATCGTCCTCGGTGGTTTCCAGCTTCGGCGGGGTCGGGTCTTGCCCCGCCAGGGCCTCCAGCCTGAGCGTGCCCACGCAGGCCTGCAGGGTCTGCTGCAGCGCCCGGCTGGCCTCGACCTCGTCCAGGCGCTCGGCGCGCCGGTTCAGCAGGGTCTGCACGGCGCCCAGCAGGGCCATCAGGCGGTAGCCATGCGTCAGCAGCGCTTCGACATGGGCATCGGGCACGCGCACATGCTCGGGCTCCACGCGGGTGCGCTGGCCGGCCGCGGCCAGCGCCGCCAGCGCGGCATAGGCCTGCTGGCGGCTCAGGCGCTGCGCCAGCTGCTGCTGCACCTGCTGCTGATGCACGCCGGGCGCCCAGCGCAGCACATTGGCGGCATGGCGCGCCAGGGCGCCGCACAGCTGCAGCGCCAGCCGGCCCAGGGTGCGGCGCTCCCAGGCCGGCAGCACGAAGCAGAAGGCCCAGGCCAGCAGCGCGCCCAGCACCGTGTCCGCCAGCCGCTCGCCCACCGCCGGGCTGCTGCCGGGCGCCAGCAGCAGCGGCTGCAGCAGGGCCATCAGGGTGGCGGCCGTGGCGGCCACGCGGTAGCGCACGTTCACATAGGCGTGGGCCGTGCCCACCGCGGCGATGAAGGCCAGGGCCAGCAGGGCATGGCTGTGCACCTGGGCCAGCGCCAGCACCAGCAGGCAGCCGATCACGGTGCCGATGATGCGTTCGTTGCGGCGCGCGAGGGTCTGCTCCAGATTGCCGCGCAGCACCACCGCCACGCTCAGCACCAGCCAGTGCGGATGCGCCGCCCAGGGCAGCACCAGGCCCAGCGCGTAGGCGCAGGAGAGCGCCAGCGTGCCGCGCAGCGCATGGCGCAGCACGCCGGACTGCAGGGTCCAGTGCGTCTTCAGCGCCGCCAGCGGCCAGCCCTCGGGCGAGACGAACTGCTGCAGCTGCGCGGGCGTCAGGGTGGCGGCGCGGTCGGGCCCGGCCAGACGCTCGGCCATCTGCGCCACATCGTCCAGCATATGACCCAGGCGCGACTGCAGCGCCGCCAGCAGATGGTGGCGCGCATCGTCGGCTGCGGCAGGCACGGCGGCCAGGCGCCCGGCCAGCTCGTCGCGCCAGCCCTGCGCGGAGATCGTCGGGCAGGCGGCGCCTGTTCGCCCCACCGCGGCGGCCATGCCGTCCAGCGCGTCAGCCAGCTGGCGCAGGGTGATGGCCAGGGCGGCGCGCCAGGCCAGGCCGGCCGCGTCCTCGCCCAGCAGCGGGATGTCCAGGCGGCTCGCCAGCAGCAGGTCGCGCAGCTCGATCAGGCCTAACACCAGATCGACCTGGCGGCGGCTCTGCACCGAGGGCCGGGCGGCGAACACCTGATCGCGCGCGGCCTGCAAGGCATCGGCCAGCGCCACGTCGTCGCGGATCGAGGCGCGCATGCTGGGGCCCTCGGCCAGCGCCTCGCCGGCGATGCGGGCGGCGCGCGAATGCAGGCGACGCGCGCAGGCGCGCATCGCCTCCGCAATCGCCAGGTCGCGGTAGCGGCGGCGCAGCAGCCAGGCGGTGCTGCGCGCCCACAAGGCATAGAGCGAGGCGCCCAGCAGCACCCAGCCGGCATGCTGGAGCGCCTCCAGCCGCGTCAGCGGGTCTTCCCAGGCCATCGCGAACACCAGGGCCAGCACGCCGGAGAAGGAGAGCGGCCCGGCGCGCGGCCCCCAGGCCATCGTCATCAGCGTGACGAAGGCGGTGAGCGCGATCAGCGCCGTCATCAGTGGCGGCGACTCGCGCAGCAGGCCCACGGCCAGCGTCACCAGCGCCCCCAGCAGGGCCGCGGGGACCAAGCGCCGCAGCACCCGCTGGGGCGGGTTGGGCACGTCGGTGAGGCTGGCGCAGACCGCGCCGCCGGCCGCCGCCAGGCCCACGTCGGCGCCGAACACCGCGCTCAGCAGCGCCTGCACCAGCGCCACGCCCAAGGCCACGGTAAGGCCGTTGAGCTGGGCGGCCGTCAGGCGGCTGATCATCGTCAGAGGCTACGCTCCAGCGCGTCGACAAACATCTTGGGCACGTCGAAGCCGGTCTGGTCGGTGATCTCCTGGAAGCAGGTGGGGCTGGTGACGTTGATCTCGGTAAGGCAATCGCCGATCACGTCCAGGCCCACCAGCAGCAGGCCGCGCGCGGCCAGGATCGGGCCCAGGGTTTCGGCGATCTCGCGGTCGCGCGCGCTGATCGGCTGGGCCACGCCCTTGCCGCCCGCCGCCAGGTTGCCGCGCACCTCGCCGCCCTGCGGAATGCGCGCCAAGCAGAAGGGCACGACCTGACCCCCGATCACCAGCACGCGCTTGTCGCCCTCCTTGATGGCGGGCAGGTAGCGCTGCACCATCACGGTCTCGGCGCCGCCCTTGTTGAGGGTCTCGATGATGGCGCCGAGGTTGAGGCCATCGGCCGGCACGCGGAAGATGCCCATGCCGCCCATGCCGTCCAGGGGCTTCAGGATGACGTCGCCCTGCTCGGCATGGAAGGCGCGGATCGCGGCCTCGCTGCGCGTCACCAGCGTGGGTGCGATGAACTGCGGAAACTCCAGGATGGCGAGCTTCTCCGGATGGTCGCGCAGCGCCGCGGGCTTGTTGAAGACGCGCGCGCCCTCGCGCTCGGCCTGGCCCAGCAGATGGGTGGCGTAGAAGTACTCGCTGTCGAAGGGCGGGTCCTTGCGCATGATGACGGCCTGGGTATCGGCCAGCGCCAGCTCGGCGGTGCCCACCACGCTGAACCAGGCATGCGCATCGCCGGTGAGCGTGATGGCACGCGCCGCGCGCGCCACCACCCGGCCACCGGCGCGCCAGACCAGATCGGCGGGCTCGCAGGCCCACAGCTCATGGCCGCGCCTGGCGGCCTCGCGCATCATCGCGAAGGTGGTGTCCTTGTAGGTCTTGAAGGATTCAAGCGGGTCGGCGACGAACAGGATCTTCATGGTGGCTCTGGCTGCGGATGATTTACTTGGCTCGGAAGTGTTGCACCAAAAGAGAAACCGTGCCCGCCACCACGCCCCAGAAGGCCGAGCCTATGCCCAGCATGGCCACCCCCGAGAGCGTGACCAGAAAGGTCAGGATGGCGGCATCGCGGTGCTTTTCCTCCTTCAGCGCCGCGGCCAGGCCCCCGGCGATGGTGCCCAGCAGGGCAAGACCTGCCACCGCCGCCACCAGCTCGCGCGGGAAGGCCGCCAGCAGGCCCACCACCGCGCCGCCGGCCAGGCCCAGGGCGATGTAGAACACGCCGGCCATGGCGGCGGCGGCGTAGCGGCGCCGCGGGTCTTCGTGCGCCTCGCGCCCCATGCAGATCGCCGCCGTGATGGCCGCGAGGTTGAAGGCATAGCCGCCAAAGGGCGCCAGCAGCAGGGTCGCCAGGCCGGTGGTGCTGATGCTGGGCGAGATCGGGGTCTGGTAGCCCGAGGCGCGCTGCGCCGCCACGCCGGGCAGGTTCTGCGAGGCCATGGTGACGAGGAAGAGCGGCAGCGCCACGCCGATCAGCGCCGCCATGCTGAAGCGCGGGCTGGTCCAGACCGGCTGGGCCCAGGCCCACTGCACCTCGCTCATGTGCAGGCGCCCCTGCCCCGCGGCCACCGCCACGCCGGCCAGCAGCACGGCGGGCACCGCATAGCGCGGCCACCAGCGCCGCCCGGCCAGGTAGACGGCCGCCATCACCAGCACCAGCGTCGGGGCGGTCTTCACGCTGGCCACCGCGTCCAGGCCGAAGCGCGCCAGCACGCCGGCCAGCAGCGCCGAGGCCACCGCCACCGGGATGCGATCCATCACGCGCTCGAAGGCCTTGGTGAGGCCGGCCAGCAGGATCAGCGCGCCGCACACCATGAAGGCGCCGATGGCCTCGGGCATGCTGATGCCGGCGGTGCCGGCCAGCAGCGCCGCGCCGGGCGTGGACCAGGCGGTCAGCACCGGCTGGCGCGTCCACAGCGACAGCCCGAGGCTGGTGATGCCCATGCCCAGGCCCAGGGCCCACATCCACGAGGTGATCTGTGACGAAGTAGCACCCAGGGCCTGGGCCGCCTGGAATACGATGGCCACCGAGCTGGTGAAGCCCACCAGCACCGCCACAAACCCCGCCACGGCCGATGGGACTGAGAGATCATTGAGCCAGGTTTTCATGGCCGCAAGCATAAACAAGCATGTGTAGATTCCTGGCCTACCTGGGCGCGCCGATCTTCCTGGACGAGTTGGTATGCGCCCCCCGGCATTCGCTGGTGCGACAGTCGCTGCGCGCCGAGGAAGCCAAGGTGGTGACGAATGGCGATGGCTTCGGCGTAGGCTGGTATGGCGAGCGCGAGGCGCCGGGCGTCTACCGCGAGGTGATGCCGGCCTGGTCCGACGAGAACCTGCTGGCGCTGTGCGCCAATGTGCGCTCCCGGCTGTTCTTCGCGCATGTGCGCGCGGCCACCGGCGGCGGCATTGCGCGCCAGAACTGCCACCCCTTCCATTACGGCCGCTATCTGTTCATGCACAACGGCCAGATCGGCGGCTATGGCCAGCTGCGCCGGCGCATGGAGGCGCGCATCCCCGATCACCTCTACGAACATCGCAAGGGCGCGACCGACTCCGAGCTGCTGTTCCTGCTCATCATCGCGCGCATGGAGGAAGGGCTGGACGCGCTGCGCGCCACCAGCCAGGTGCTCGGCGAGACCCAGGCGATGATGCAGCTGCTGCACATCCAGCAGCCGCTGCGCTTCTCGGCCGCGCTGGCCGATGGCGACCAGCTCTGGGCCTTCCGCTATGCCACCGACAAGCGCGCACCCACGCTCTACGTCAACCGCTCGGCGGCCGGCGTGGTGGTGGCCTCGGAGCCGCTGGAGGGCGACCCGCAGGGCTGGGAGCTGATCCCGCAGGGAGAGATGCTGCACTTCGACGCCGCGGGCCGGCGCAGCAGCGAGGCGCTGCAGGCGGTGCCGGCCTAGATCTCGACCTTGGAGCCGAGCTCGACGATGCGGTTGGTCGGCAGGTGCAGGAAGTCGGCGGCGGCGGCGGCGTTGCGGTGCATGCTGGCGAACAGCTTCTCGCGCCACAGCGCCATGCCCGAACCGATGGTGGGAATGACGATGTCGCGCGAGAGGAAGTAGCTGGTTTCCATCTCTTCCAGGTGCACATGGCGCGACTCCAGCAGCTTCAGCGCCTCGGGCACATCGGGCTCGTTCTTGAAGCCGAAGTGCACGCTCACCTGCCAGCAGTCGTTGCCCAGCGCCTCCACTTCCACGCGCTTGTCGAAACCGATCCAGGGCACCTCGTGATGCTTGACGGTGACGAACAGGTTCTGCTCGTGCAGCACCTTGTTGTGCTTGAGGTTGTGCAGCAGGGCATTCGGGGTCATGCCTTGCTCGGAGGAAAGGAACACCGCCGAACCGGGCACGCGCAGCGGCGGGTTGACGAACACCGCGCCGAGGAAGCTCTTCAGGTCGATGGCATCCTCGCGCAGCTTGTCGCTGAGCTGGCGCCGGCCCTGCTTCCAGGTCAGCATCAGCGTGAACATGCCGATGCCGATCACCAGCGGGAACCAGCCGCCGGCAAACAGCTTGAGCAGGTTGGAGGCGAAGAAGGTGACGTCCACCACGAAGAAGAAGCCGGTGGCGGCGAAGCACAGCGCCCAGGGGTACTTCCAGCCGTAGCGGATCACGTAGAAGGTCATGATGGTGGTGATGCTCATGTCCAGCGTCACCGCGATGCCATAGGCCGCCGCCAGGCGCGAGGATGAGCCGAACAGCACCACCGCCAGCACGATGAAGACGAACAGGCCCCAGTTCACGAAGGGCACGTAGATCTGGCCGGTGTCGCGCACCGAGGTGTGCAGGATGCGCATGCGCGGCAACAGGCCCAGCTGCACCGCCTGCTTGGTGACCGAGAAGGCCGCGGTGATGAGGGCCTGCGAGGCGATCACGGTGGCCGCCGTGGCCAGGAACACCAGCGGCAGCGCGGCCCAGTCCGGCGCCATGTGGAAGAAGGGGTTGCTCACCGCCTCGGGTTCGTCCAGCAGCATGGCGCCCTGGCCGAAGTAGTTGACCACCAGGGCCGGCATCACCATGCCATACCAGGCGAGCCGGATCGGCAGCGGGCCGAAATGGCCCAGGTCGGCATACAGGGCCTCGCCGCCGGTGACGCACAGCACCACCGCACCCAGCGAGATGAAGGCCACCAGCGGCTGGGCGGCGGCGAACTGGAAGGCATACCAGGGGTTGATGGCCGCCAGCACCTTGGGGTTCTCGATGATGTGCGGCAGGCCCAGCGCGATCAGCACGAAGAACCAGACCAGGGTGATGGGGCCGAAGAACTTGCCGATGCCGCTGGTGCCGAAGCGCTGCACCGCGAACAGGCCGGTGAGCACCAGCAGGGTCAGCGGCACGACGAATTTTTCCAGCTGCGGTGCGGCCACGCCCAGGCCCTCCACTGCCGACAGCACCGACACCGCCGGGGTGATGACGCCATCGCCATAGAAGATGGCAGTGCCGAACATGCCCACCACCAGCAACACGCGACGCAGCTGCGGGCGCTCGCTCACCGCCGTGGTGGCCAGCGCCAGCATCGCGATCAGGCCGCCTTCGCCGTTGTTGTCGGCGCGCAGTATCAGCAGCACGTACTTCAGGGAGACGATCACCGTCATCGTCCAGAAGATCAGCGAGAGCACGCCGAGGATGTTGTCGGTGGTGGCGGCCACATGGCCGCCATGGAAGACTTCCTTCAGCGCGTAGAGCGGGCTGGTACCGATGTCGCCATAGACCACGCCCAATGCCCCGAGCGTGAGGCCCGCCAGGGCGGACGGCGAACGTGCCGCAGTAGAAGAACCCACAGAGTGCCGCAGCGCGCTGAGGACGCTGCTCGAAAGCCAAAAGCGCTATTGTGCGCTCGGCTTTGTGCAGTGCGTCAAGCGCCCCGCCTGCCCAGGGGGCAGCGGGCTTGACGCCGCCGCGGCTTCATGTCAAGGGCGCCGCGCGGCTCAGGCGTAGACCTCGGCCTCGGGGTCGGTGACCTCGAGCTCGTAGCTGGCCGCCAGCATGGCCAGGCGCGCGATCACGCCATACATGTAGAAGCGGTTGGGCGCGCTGGCGCCCGGCTTCTCGCCCGGGCGCGGCAGCTGCGAGCTTTGCGCAAAGGCCAGCGGCACGAAGCTGGCGCCGGGGGCGTTGAGGTTCTCGTCCTCGCCACGCTCGGCATGGATACGGTAGAAGCCGCCCACCACGTAGCGGTCCATCATGTAGACGACCGGCTCGGCCACCGCATCGTGCACGCGCTCGTGCGTGACCACGCCCTCCTGCACGATCACCTCGCTGACCAGCTGGCCGTCCTTGCAGACGCTCATCTTGTTGCGGGTGCGGCGGCTCAGCTCGTCGAGGTCCTTGGCATCGCGCACCGTCATGATGCCCATGCCATAGGTGCCGGCATCGGGCTTCACCACCACGAAGGGCTTCTCCTGGATGCCGTATTCCTTGTACTTGCGGCGCGTCTTGTTGAGGATGGTGTCCACCTGGGTCTGCAGCGCATCCAGGCCTTGGCCGGTGCTGAAGTCCAGGCCCTGCACCGGCGCGAACATCGGGTTGATCAGCCAGGGGTCCATGCCCAGCAGCTTGGCGAACTTCTTCGCCACTTCCTCGTAGGCACGGAAATGGTTGCTCTTGCGGCGCAGCGCCCAGCCCGCATGCAGGGGTGGCAGCAGGTATTGCTCGTGCAGATGCTCCAGCACGCGCGGCACGCCGGCGCTGAGGTCGTTGTTGAGCAGGATGGTGCAGGGGTCGAAATCCTTCAGGCCCAGGCGCCCGCGCTTGCGCACCAGCGGCTCGATGGTGAGCTGGCCGCCATCCGGCAGGGCCAGCGCCGTGGGCTCCTTGATGCTCTCGTCCAGCGTGCCCAGGCGCACGTTCAGGCCGGCCTGGGTGAAGATGCGCGTCAGCGTGGCCACATTGCTGAGATAGAAGCTGTTGCGCGTATGGCCCTCGGGCACCAGCAGCAGGTTCTTGGCCTCCGGGCAGATCTTCTCGATCGCCGCCATCGCCGCCTGCACCGCCAGCGGCAGCATCTCGGGGGTGAGGTTGTTGAAGCCGCCCGGGAACAGATTGGTGTCCACCGGCGCCAGCTTGAAGCCGGCATTGCGCAGGTCCACCGAGCTGTAGAAGGGCGGCGTGTGCTCCATCCACTCGAGGCGGAACCAACGCTCGATCGCCGGCATGGACTCGAGCACGCGCTGCTCCAGCTCGTTGATGGGGCCGGTGAGTGCGGTAATGAGGTGGGGAACCATGATGCGGGGCCAGCGTTGCTTCGTCGGCCGATTCTAGGAGGCTGCTGCACATGGGGGCGCAAATGAAAATCCCAAGACGGGAGCAGGCGATATGCTTGAGGCTGTGAATGCCAGCCTCCCGAGCCCCATGAAGCCGAAGATCCTGATCGTTGATGACCAGGCCGACATCCGTCGCCTGGTACGTTGGGCGCTGGAAGACAGCCCCTACGTGATCTACGAGGCCGCCAACGGGGCGCTCGGCCTGCAGCTGGCACAGACGGTGCGCCCGGACCTGGTGCTGCTGGACGTGATGATGCCCGGCGGCATGGACGGCCTGGAGGTCTGCAAGACGCTGCGCGCCGACCCCGCCTTCGCCAACACCTTGATCGTCATGCTGACCGCCGCGGCCAGCGAACAGGACAAGGCCGAGGCCCTGGGGCTGGGCGCCAATTTCTTCCTCGCCAAGCCCTTCAGCCCGGCCAAGCTGCTGGAGCTGCTGGGGATTCTGCTGCGCGGCCGCAAGACCTGACCCTCCGTCGAAAGCGCATCAGGCAAAAGAAAAGCCGCCCGAGGGCGGCTTTCGCTTGCGGGCTTGCTGGCCGGCTTACTTGTGATAGGCCGTCTCGCCATGCGCGCTGATGTCCAGACCCTCGCGCTCTTCCTCTTCGGTGACGCGCAGGCCGATCACCAGATCGACGATCTTGTAGGCGATCACCGAGACGATGCCCGACCAGACCACGGTCACGCCCACGGCCTTGGCCTGGGTCAGCACCTGGGCGCCGATCGAGTAGGCGTCGCCGGTGATCATGCTGGCGGTGACCCAGTCGCCCACGGCGCTGGGGCCACCCAGATTGGGCGAGTTGAACACGCCGGTCAGCAGGGCACCGACGATGCCGCCGACGCCGTGCACACCGAACACGTCCAGCGAGTCGTCCGCACCCAGCAGCTTCTTCAGACCCGACACGCCCCACAGGCAGGCGAAGCCGGCGATCACGCCGATGATCAGCGCACCGCCCACGCCGACGTTGCCGGCCGCAGGGGTGATGGCCACCAGGCCGGCGACGGCGCCCGAGGCGGCACCCAGCATCGAGGCCTTGCCCTTGTGCAGCGCCTCACCCACGCTCCAGGCCAGCACCGCGGCGGCGGTGGCGACGAAGGTGTTGATGAAGGCCAGGGCGGCGAAGCCGTTGGCTTCGAGTGCCGAGCCGGCGTTAAAGCCGAACCAGCCCACCCACAGCAGCGAGGCACCCACCATGGTCAGCGTCAGGCTGTGCGGGGTGAAGCTTTCCTTGCCGTAGCCGATGCGCTTGCCCACGAAGTAGGCACCCACCAGGCCGGCGACGGCGGCGTTGATGTGCACCACGGTGCCGCCGGCGAAGTCCAGCGCGCCCCATTGCCACAGCAGGCCGGCCTTGCCATTCATCTCGTCAACAACGCTGGCGGCGCTGTAGGCATCCGGGCCCATCCAGAACCAGACCATGTGGGCGATCGGCAGGTAGCTGAAGGTGAACCACAGGGCCATGAAGAGCAGCACGGCGGAGAACTTGGCACGCTCGGCGAAGGCGCCAACGATCAGGCAGGCGGTGATGCCGGCGAAAGTCGCCTGGAAGGCCGCGAACACGATCTCGGGGATGACGACGCCCTTGCTGAAGGTGGCGGCGTTGGCGAAGGTGCCGGCCGCGTTGTCCCAGATGCCCTTCATGAAGAGCCGGTCCAGCCCGCCGAAGAAGGCGTTGCCCTCGGTGAAGGCGATGCTGTAGCCATACAGCACCCACAGCACCACGATCATCGAGAAGGTGACCATCACCTGCATCAGCACCGACAGCATGTTCTTGCTGCGCACCAGGCCGCCGTAGAACAGCGCAAGACCTGGCACCGTCATCATGATGACCAGCAGGGTCGAGACCATCATCCAGGTGGTATCGCCCTTGTTGGGCACGGGTGCCGCGGCCGGGGCCGAGGCGGCCTCCGCGGGGGCAGAAGCAGCAGGTGCGGGCGCGGCGGCCGAGGCCGCCTCGGGTGCCGCGGCAACGGCGGCGGTGGCGGCGGGCGCGGAAGCGGCGCCGGCAGCGTCTTGTGCCCAGGCGCTGGGCGCTAGCGCCGCGGCGGCCAGGGCCAGACAGGCAAGCAGTTTCTTCATGATCGGGGGTCTCCGGAAGGGGGAAGTGCTGTGTGCGAGCAGAGCGGGCAGTGGGCGCTTAGAGGGCGTCCTGGCCGGTCTCACCGGTGCGGATGCGCACCACCTGGTCGAGCGGCGAGACGAAGATCTTGCCGTCGCCGATCTTGCCGGTGCGGGCGGACTTCTCGATCGCCTCGATCACCTGCTCCACCACCGCATCGGCCACGGCGGCCTCGACCTTGACCTTGGGCAGGAAGTCGACCACGTATTCGGCGCCACGGTAGAGCTCGGTATGGCCCTTCTGGCGGCCGAAGCCCTTCACTTCCGTGACGGTCAGGCCCTGCACGCCGATGGCGCTGAGCGCCTCGCGTACCTCATCAAGCTTGAAGGGCTTGATGACTGCGGTGATGAGTTTCATGGTGAGGTCTCCTCAGGTTCAATCAGAAGGTCTTCTTGACCGACAGCACCAGGCCGTTCTTGCCCAGGTTCTTGCCGGCGCCGATGTAGCTGTCGTTGTCGGTGCCCACCGCGGCCAGGCCGAAGGTGAAGCCGGCGTAGTCCTTGTTCACGGTGAGCGAGTAGTCGGTGTAGGAGGCCGAGCCCAGATGGCGCACCTTCTGGTGGCCCACATGCGGGGTCAGGGTGAAGCCCTCGCCCAGGTCGAAGCTGCCGCTCAGGTCCAGATAGCCGCTGCCCTTGGAGTCGGGAAAGCCGAACAGATTGCTGGTGCTGTGCGAGTACTTGGCGGTCACCGGGCCGAACGTCAGCGCGGCATAGAGCTCGGTGGTGTTGGCGCTGGGGCTGAGCTTGTTGCCCGAGTAGACGTATTGCAGGGCGCCGACATCCAGGGTCAGGCCGGCACTGATTTCGGTCTTGTAGCCGCCGTAAACGTCCAGCTCGACATTGCTGTCGCCGCCGGCGTCCTTGATCCATTTGATGGTGGAGGCCCAGGTGCCGATGTAGAAGCCGCTGGCGGAGGCATAGTCGGCGCCGCCCTGCAGGGCGGGCTTGAGGCGGGTCTGCGAAATGCCGCGGTAGCGATAGTCCGTGGTCACGCTGGCGTTGAACGACAGGGGGCTGGCCGGCTCATCAGCCAGCACCGGCATGGCCGGAGCGAGCAGGCTGATGGCAATTGCGGCGTAGATCGACTTCATCGCGGAACTCCTAAGGGTGGAAGACGGGCAGAAACGGTTTCATCCCCCCTGTTTGCAGCTTCCGTGCCAGCCCCATTTCGGACCTCATGCGCGGCTTTCCCTGGGGCATCGGGGCCCCAACAGGCCCGGCATGGGCTCAAACCGCACCAAGCTGGGTCAGAAAGCGCCTGGCGCCGTTCTGGTGCGCGCCCCGAAACCGTGCGCAACGCGCACGCAGGCAGCGGCAACGGCACAATCGGCGCCAGGGGAGGACAGCCACATGTCTCTGGCCATCATCCACAGCCGTGCCCTGGACGGCGTGAGTGCCGCACCGGTCACGGTGGAGGTGCATCTGGCCAACGGCCTGCCCAGCTTCACCCTGGTGGGGCTGGCGGAAACCGAGGTCAAGGAGGCTCGCGAGCGCGTGCGCGCCGCCCTGCTCAACAGCGGTTTGAGCTTTCCGCACAGTCAGCGCATCATCGTGAACCTGGCGCCGGCCGACCTGCCCAAGGAGGGCGGGCGCTTCGATCTGCCGATCGCGCTGGGCCTGCTGGCGGCCAGCGGCCAGATCGACGACAAGCTGCTGGCCGACCTCGAATGCGCGGGCGAACTCTCGCTGGCCGGCGAGCTGCGCCCGGTGCGCGGCGCCATGGCGATGGCCCTGGCGCTGCGGCGCGAGGGCCAGGGCCGCCGGCTCCTGTTGCCGGTCACGAGTGCCCAGGAGGCGGCCTTGGTGCGCGGCGCGGCGGTCCACGGCGCCGGCCATCTGCTCGAGGTGGTGGCGGCCCTCGGCCCGGGCGGCGGCGGGCAGCTGCCCTTGCCGATGCCGGCCGCGCAGCCCAGGGCGGCGATGCCCGCGCCCGACCTCAACGAAATCAAGGGCCAGGCCGGCCCCAAGCGGGCCTTGGAGATTGCCGCGGCCGGAGGCCTGAGCCTGCTGCTGATCGGGCCGCCGGGCACCGGCAAGTCCATGCTGGCGCAGCGCCTGCCGGGCCTGCTGCCCGCGATGCAGGAGCACGAGGCCTTGGAGTCGGCCGCGATGCTGAGCCTGGCCGGCATGTTCACGCCCGAGCGCTGGGGACAGCGCAGCTTTCGCAGCCCCCACCACAGCGCGTCCAGCGCCTCCCTGGTGGGCGGTGGCTCGCCGCCGCGCCCCGGTGGGCACGAAAGCAGTTACGCACACATACGCCCTAAGAAAATCAGGCACCTAGCGCCGCAGTGAAACTAGTTCCGCAGGACGCGCGAACGTAGTTAGACCACACATTTGTTTGGCGCGGTGCATTCGACATGCACACCCTCACAACCGTGCTTTCGAACAAGCCGGCGGTCTGCGTTGCGGCTGCGCGACGAACAAAAATATAAGTTCACTCCGGCCGATTCAGGGCCGCAGCTTATTGAATATCACTAGCGCGATATGCCTGTTGCCAACTACGTTAAAGCAAATGGCCCTGAACACTACGAAAGCAATGAATGATCCATATAAGGGACGGATTGTGGCGAGTCGCATCCAACATATGTGATTCACCGCTTTCCTTGAATTTGCTCGAGCTAGCTGCGCGAAGACAAGGCCCTCAGAATTCGGCGGGCAATGCACGTATCGATGAACTGCTCTCCAACCACCTTCGGATCGAAGCTATTTGAGCTTCGAACACGTCGAGCAATCAGCCAGCAGAAGCTGGCTGCAATTGCAGGTCTTTCCAAGGCATATGTCTCCTCGATTGAGAACGAGCGCAAAGCGCCGCCTTCGCCTCGAGCAGTTCGCAAACTCTCTGCAGCCCTTGCACTTTCGCCCGCGCAATTAAGGCAGCTCGAGCGGCTTGCCGAATGCAACCGAATGAACTGCACCGTTCGCGTATCGGCCCAGGCGCGCCCCGATGTAGCAGCGCTAATCAAGCTGATTGCGAGACAACAAGCAATGCTCTCGCCGACCAACATCGCGCACATGCGTCAACAGTTGGAGGCCAACATGTAACCCATTGGCAGCAGACCCTCACGAGCCCGCTGCCTCCGGGGTGCTCGAACACAACTGCTCTCGCACAAGTCGAATTGGAAGAGTAGCACGTTCGTCCACCGCGCTGGCAGAGCGTTCACTTCTTTGAAGTGAACAACCGTTTTAGATCACGCGGATCAGACGATGCATTCCAATCCATCCAGCGCTTGCCCATTCGCAGCCAACCATTCTGGCGGCCAAGCGATAAGACGACGCGCCCTCCTGAACTGGCGACACCTCCCAGACATCTCTCTTGGATCGGAGAAGTCATGGTGAGTAAGCCCTTGGGGTCACGGGAATGGGCAGAGCAAATATTTGGATCTATTCCTGCGCGCGATGCACGCGGGCGAAGTCGACCAACTCAGCGGTATCTCGCGTCAGTTGGTTTCGGTTATCAAACGACGGTTGCAGAAGGCGGGAGCACAGCGACCGCAAGGCGGCTGCTCGAGACTTTGTCGTACGCAAATCTCGTTTCCAGATTTAAGCTTGAACCCTTCACGTTGCGAGAAGCCATCGAAGGCGTAGATGGAACTCCTGACGTTCTATTCAGTACGCCCGATAACAGGCTTTTCGTCGTTGAAACCAAGTCTGCTCGCTACCTTACTCAAGAGAAACTCCAAAAAGCAGAGGCGGTTGAGAAGGTCGTGACTGCAGCCGGTATGACGTACCTGTTCTGGACGGATAGATGGCCGCTCGTTCCCGCTGTTGGGCGACTATCGCAAGGGCTCCGCAGGTGCGGAGAATGCGAAGTCCCCGAGGGCGACATTGCTGCCATCGTAAAGATACTGGCTGAAGGTCCTCAATCAATGGAGACCCTGCGCGAAGTAGGAATTTACCGTGATGCTGTCTTCGCGGCCACATGGCGTGGCTTCGCACATTTCGACTTGTTTTCTCCTCCGAAAGACTCCACGGTCGTCTCCGCCAACCCAATCCAACGAAACTTCGACAGCGTGCTTTCAGCACCTGTCCGCAGCCAGTCGTGGTGGGTCAACCTACCAAGGTGGTAACGATGGAAGCCCGGATCATTCCAGACACCGTTTTGCGCGCTGGGGGCGTCTTTTTTCGAGTACTTGGCCCTTGCCCCACCGATCTCACTTTCTTACTCCTAGAAGAAATCAACACGCTTGAAGTGAGGCGCGTATCTGCATCAGCGCTACGTACCGGCTGCTCAGACGGCACGGTGTGTATGGTGTCTGTTGACGCTGCGTTGGATCTTTCAAGCGACCAACGAGCAGACGGCTCGGCCTCCGTACAGATAGCCGCTGAGGACGTCCCGCCGGCACTCAGGTCGGAGAAGGCGAACTCGATCTTCGTTGAAAAGGTTCGCTGGCTAAAGGCACTCAATAGGCACGGCGCTGGTTCGCTCCGGCCATGCGACGAGACGCGTTCTCTTTTTATGGAGGTGGCCCGTGAAATGGGTGGCCCGCCTCCCTTCACCCTAAACACTCTGTACTCCGCCCAACTCAAGGTTCGAAAGGCTCAGGGTGCCTATCGAGCTATCTTTCCAGCCTTCTTTAGGCGAGGTGGAGCCGGCCAGGTGCGTCTATCGACAGTCGTCGAAGGGGCTATCGGGAAAGTGCTGTCCGAGCTCAGAGTCGATGCCTCGAAAAAGATCGTCACCGCAACTGTCACGCGAGAAGTTAGGAACACCCTCTTGTCAGCGAAGGCGACCGACAAGCCACCTAGCGCACCAACTGTCAAGCGGCGAATTGACGCCTCGTTCAGTAATTACGAAATCTGCGTCCGCAACCATGGAAAGGCTGCTGCAGATCGCAAATTCAGAAATACGACCGGGCGCGTCCGTGCCGAACGGGCGCTAGACGTTGTCCAGTACGACGATACCGACACTTGCCTTTTTGTTATCGACGAGAGGTCCGGTCTACCCTGGGGAAGACCGTGGCTTACCGCTGGTATCGACGAGAAAACACAGATGCCAATGGGCATGGACCTCAGCGAGGTCCCGCGCTCACAAGAGAGCGCTCTGGACGCGATCTTCCATGGGGTCTTCCCGAAGTCCATCACTGCGTCGAGCAACTGCACAGGACGTTGGGAGGCGTACGGGCATCACGGCATCGTGGTACTCGACAACGCGTCTTACAACAGCACGATTGCTGTTGAATCGGCATTGCTCTCTTTCAACACGGAGGTTGAGTATGCGCGCCCCCACCACCCCACTGACAAGGAAAGCATCGAGCGGTTCAACGGGACGTTGAAACGGGATTTCATCCGCAACCTTCCGGGTTGGTCTGGCCCCAAGGAGGATCGAGAATCGCTAAAGGAAGGTATCGGTACTGCGGTCCTTACCACGCAGGAGTTCCTCAAACGTTTCACGAAGTGGCTTGTAGACGATTTCATGAATGAGCCGGGAGACGATGGGATGTCGCCTCGAGAGCGTTGGCGTAGGGAGTTTAAGGATCACTCGCCGTTTATGCCTCGGCGCCGAATTGATACCGAACTGGCCTCTTCCGTCCCTGGGACTCTGACCTTTCGGGACTCCGGTGGACTGCTAAGGCTGGGTCTTCGCTACCAGTCCACAGACCTGTACGAGTTGCAAAGGAAGCTGGGTCAGAAAGCAACCTTGAACTACCGCTATTTGCGAAAGTCATTGGCACGAATATTCGTAGAGAACCCGATTACGGGTGCGTTCCTCGTGGTCCCTTGCGCAGAGGATTCTTCCTACTACCAAGGCATTACGAACTATCAGCACCGGCTCATCATCAAGTCCGCTCGCCTTGCGGGAATAAAGTGTCCAACACTTGCGGACTTGGTCGAACATCGAAATAAGCTTGCAGGCAATTCGCTCCGCCTCGCAGGGTCGAAGAAGATGAGTGAGCGTAAGGCATCGGTTAGGTGGGATGCCAGGTCTCGTGGCGCTGGAGAACCCGGCAACCACCCTAAGAAAGGGGCTGCAAAGCCCAAAGAGCAGAAGACAATCGTCATTTCAGCCCTCGAAGCGATGGTCCGAGATCTTCAAGATGTTGAGCTTGAAGAGTCAATGCACGCGAACTAGGCCTGCGACGGAGACTTCGCGGAATGCAACGCTCTAGTGACCGCTCACAGTGGGTCGCGCAACCAATAGAACGTCGACTCAAGGCGATGGCCGCTACGTTCATCGTCCATGCCGACGTCCAACGTGTCTTGGAGCACATTGAACAAGAACTGCCGATTCGAGCCGTGCTCAATGAGGCCTGTGGCGTGCTGGCCACGGGTGTCCCCGGTTCCGGCAAGTCGAGGCTAATCGAGGAGTTGAGCAGGCTATATCCCGACGAAGAAACAACCACGCTGACGAAGCGCCTTTGCGTTGTATTCAAGGTTCCTAAGTCGCCATCCCCTAGAGCTATGGCCCGCGCGTTGCTGCAGGCGCTCGGAGACCCTGCGTACGACAAAGGAAACGCGCAGGAACTTACCGACCGAGCATTCGGGTTGCTTGCAACTTGCGGAGTCAGGCTTGTTTGCATTGACGACTTTCAGGACGTTCCAGCCAGAAGACGCGCTCGCGGGATCCAGTCCATTGCAGACTGGCTTCGCGATCTGTGTTCGGCAAAGTTTCCGGGGCTGGTCATCGCATTTGGAACACCAGAGGCTGCGGTCGTTCGGGACTCGCACGACCAGCTTCGAAGACGCATGCAGGCGCGATTCAGATTGGACGAATTCTCCTTGTCGACCCCGAACCGTAGCCGCGCCTTCATGAAGGTTCTCCAGCAGATCGACGATCTACTTCCATTGGGTTCTGGCTCAAATCTAGCCGTTCCGACCGTCGCTGCACGACTGTTCATCGCGACCAACGGCAACTTCGACTACCTCATGAAGCTTCTTATGAAGGCTTTGGATATCTGCGTAAGAAATGGGGAGGAGTCCATATCGCTGACCCACTTAAATGCCGGCTTCTCTTCTCAGCATCAAGCCGCAGCCGACATGGGAAATCCGTTTGACGAAAGCTTCGCAGGCAATTGCCTATCTGGCCCTGGACAAATCTTCCACGTGATTGAGGAGGATCCTGCAAATGACGTTATGCGCAAGCGAGCTAGACCAGCGTGAGATGTTCTTTATAGGCATACCACCGGATCGACTTCTTCTGTGCCGCCCCCTACCGATTGATGGGGAGGCCTGGGGCGGATATGTTCTTCGACTTGTTCGCGCGAATCACTTGAGAGATGTCAAGCAACTAGCAGGCGCGCTTTCGACGACAACTGCAGAGCTCTTGACGCGAGGAGACATCCGGCCCAACGAAGGAGTCTTGTGTAAAGGATCTCCTCGAGTAGGTGGCGTCATGCTGCGTCTTTTCGCTGCGGGTACAGGGCGATCGCTGCGCACGCGGGTGTGCTCTGAATGCTTGAGAGCCGACGCAGTCCCTCATTTGCGTCGAGACTGGGAGCGCCCGTTTGCACTGACGTGCCGAGTTCATCGAACAGTGCTTATCGACACGTGTCCATCATGCAGAACTCCGTTGACGTACCGTACGATTTCGATTGATGCGTGCAGGTGTGGATTCAAGCTAGCTCATGGCGGGCAGTCCACTGTCGACGACGGATCACTTCAAGTTCTTGAGCTCTACAAGGAGGCACAACTGGATGACGCACTTGGGCTCTGTGCCACCAGGAGCTGCAACTGGATCGCCAAGCTGACGCGCGGGAAACTTTTGTCAGGGGTAGAAGAGCACTTCTCTCATCCTTCGTTCCTAACAGCCTACACCGTGGCCTTCGTGGCCAAGCACCATAAGAACTGGCCGCAGAGCCTGCTCGACGTGTTGGAACCTGAATTGCTGGCTCCTTTACCGACAGCTCGAATTGCCTGGCGATTAGGCGCGTCAAAGTTTTCCTCAATCCGCAAGGCTCTGAAGGGAACCCTGCGGTCGAAGGCACGAAGGCAACCGACACCATTCACAGGCACAAGTAGCCTAATGGCCTGCATGGGTTTGTCACGCTCCGCCGTGTACGCAAGAGTAGGGTCGGACAATCTCCCTGGCGCTTCGCTCTTACAAGTGGCAGGGAAACGGTCCCGGTCTCTCCAGCTCACACCAGAATTTCGCGACAAGATTCGTCAGCTCCAGCACCATTACATCTCGGTCGAGCAAGCCGCGTTGGCGATGGGAACCTCGCCGAGGGTGGTCCGCGGGCTAGCAATGGCCGGATGGCTTCAGAGCGCGCCCTTGCTTGATTCGGCCCCGATAAGAATTGAACAGAGAGATGCGCATGCCCTGCTTTCGTCTATCTTGCGCCTTGCATCTGGCACTTTTCCTCAAGGTACCATTGGTCGGCTTCGCTTCACTCAGATCGCTGATCTGGTAGGACCAGTGGACAAGGAAGCGGCTCGATGGGGTCGGGTCATGACCGCTATCTGCCTAGGCTTTCTCTCGGTGCATAGCTATGCTCAAGACCCAAAGTCGCTAGACGACATTGTGGTCGGTGCATATGACGCGCTCTGCGCCGTTCACCGCAGCTAAGCTTTCATCATGTTCCTCGTCAGGCCAGAGGCCATACAAGGGGAATCGTTGTCTAGCTGGCGCCAACGCAGTGGGCTCCAGAACGGCTTTCGCCTGTTTCCGCTTGCATCAAAGGAACTACGCAGAATCGACCCGGACCTTTCTCCCAGCGACGATGTCGTGCGATGGCTGGAGCAACAGTTCGAGAAGCCCCAATCGGTCATAAGCAGCATGTCGCTGCGCAGCTTTGATCCACGGCTCGTCAAGGTTCGGCCGCATGGAGCGCCCGGAAGGTGGATCATTCCGCTGCGATACACCAAACCCGCCGTTCCCATAGGTTCACCGTTCTGTCCAGCTTGTCTGGCCTCGGACAATGAGCCATTCTTCCGCCTTAAATGGCGCCTGGCGCTGAACTCTGTCTGCGAGGTTCATGCGCAGCTTTTGAACGAGAAGTGCGCTGCTTGTAGCGCGGCCCCATGGCCCGCACAAACCACCCGCGTCGGAATGTACTCAAAGGGATGGCTCCCGGTCCATCAATGCGGCGCATGCGGAGCCGACCTGCGCTTGCAGGTGCGAGGACGCATCATTCAGCCATCCCCGCTCCTGCAAAGCCTCATCACCGACTCCGTGATACAGCTGACGCCCTCCTTGACAGCGAGTTCAAGAGACGTTGCAACTGGGATCTGGGTGGCTTGTCAGCTGTTCTCAAGGACGAGGCCGAGCGCGAGCATTATCGCGGCCGACACCGAACATTCGCAGGTCGCTCGCCTGGTTCAAGGTGTGTCCCGTCGAGGTCCTGAGGTTCTGCCTATTGCCATGCGACACGAGCTCGTCAGCGCTGCGGCTGGATTGTTTGAAGATTGGCCCGGAAGGTTTGTTGAATTTTGCAGGGCCCACAAGATCTCGGCTGAACATTTCAGCTCCGATAGAGCCTGCACTCCGGAGTGGATGGCCTCAACAATCAACGACGAGCTCAAGCTACGCGCGAGAGGCATTTCGGCAGCGGACGTGCACGCCTCGATCTGCCGTCTAAGTGCGAAGAATTTGGCAGTTAATCGCACCACGGTAGCTCGTGACTTGAATTGCTGGAACGCGCTGGAGGTTCAGCGCGCCCTTGGGAAACGCTATGAATCAACGCTTGAGGAATTCCTAACGGTTATCAGCAGGCTTCGAGCCGAGCTCCACTGGTCTTCGCGAAGAAAAAGCACAAGCGCGATGCAAGTACGGGACGTTCACTTGATTTGTGTCTGCATGGCAGTTGGAACGTCACTACGAGAGGGGATCAAACTGACAAGCAAGCAGATTGAGATGAACTTGGACCGATGGCACAACGCCAGCAACTCGGAACGGCCTCGCCCCGAGTTGCTTGATCTCATAGTGACCGTGAGATCGCTCCGCGGTCTGTTCCCAAGATGGCTGGGTGGCGAGGATGCCGTCGATGCCGCTTTAGTGCCAGCGTTTCGCGGATGCCATGCATCTCCGCGTCGTGCACAAGTCATGCTGAGAAGGTGCATGAATGAAACGGACAAAAGGCTGATTCGGTGCGCGTCTGCCTTCAAGGTTGCAGCCCTCTCGTTTACCAGCGCATAGCCATTGGGTAGTTCAGAGGTGCGAACAATGCGGACGCGAAGATCATGCACTGGCGCTGCAGCAAGTCTGGACAAGTCCTCAGGGCCGGAGCAGTCGCATCGATCCATTTAGCGAGGAGTTGAAATGACCGTAAGCGGCTTGCGATCCCATCTTGACACCGTCGTCTCACTTCGCAAGGTGCACTATTGCTCGGGCTCCCAAGCGTGTTGTGGCCGCATTGCTTGCGCCCCCCCCGGGCCCCAAGCCCAGGTCACCCAGTTAGGCAGGCACTGCAATGGCGGCCCAGGTTCAAGTATGGTCGGTACCCTCCATGGGGGTCGGGGATGCTCAATGGATGAAAGTGGCCTTTGATGTGCTGGGGTGGCAGTGATGTGTCGAGAACATAGCAAGGTGGGTGGTTGCCCATTCTGAGCGGCCGCTTGGCAACAATCTGGCCCCACTCCGACAGGATGCCGCGAGCAACCTCCATGCGCTGCTCGGCTGAGACAAAGGACATGGGCAGGTCTACCTCAATAACGGTCGGAATACCGACCTCTCGCAAGCGCCTCTGCGCTGGCTGCCCGCCGAGTGTTCCAGCAAGTGCCATCAGGTACTCACTGCCTTGAATGAGGTAGTGGCCACAGCGGCGAATTAACTCATCATCGCAAGCCAGGAGCCAAACTTTGCCTTGCTCTCGATTCACGCGCGCGTCGAACTGCCGGATGGCATCGTCCATGTCGGACGCAGGCCAATCGGAAAAGAGTTCGCGAAACTCTGTATGAAGGTGGCGCCTATCTTGACCACGCAAGCCGTGCTGCAGGTAGCTGGTCAGGTCTCGGGGCCTGCAACCGTGGAAGGCTTTCACGTGTGAGTAGTAATCGCCGAAGCGGCTGCAGAACTCTGACACGAGCCAGCCGTGGTCAGGCAGCCAGGTCATGTCGTCAGTCCAACACGCTGGTCGGCTGGTTCGAATTTCCTGTCTGACCTCCCGCGTGAGGACGGCTGACGCGTAGTGGCGGATGGATGCTAACCAACTGCGGCGCCGACGCCAGTCGAAGACCCGTGGCACCATGGTCATCCGCTTCAATCACGATGACTCAGGTTCGCGAAGTCCCACAGGTCCGTTTGCTTGGTCTCTTGCCACGAGAACTCGTTACCGGGCACGACCTCGCTGAGCTGTTGGTTCACCTCGACACCGTCGCATGCATTGATCTCCGCAACGAAGTTGGCGAACGCATCGTTGATAGCCTTCCGGCCATCGACATCCCCGCTCCAAACGTCCTCGTCGACGACGAAGAACACGGCGACGTGGTATGGGTAGCCCGGCTCAAGTTCTTCAGCCTTCTCCTCGATGCCAACGCGCACCTCGGCGATTTCATCAGACAAGGCGTCGAGAGCATCCTCGAGGGCATCTCGGACCGCGCGAACCCGGTCACAGAAGTTGTTTGGCCACGATGGGCGCCCTGCCCTCAGCGCGTACCACGCGAGGACCTTCTGCGAGGCGATGGCGTCGAGCGCTCGACCAGCGTCTGGGTTATGTGCCGCGAGCAGCTCTCGCGGGATGACGTATCGGTCATTGATTGCATGCGCAGCCAACACCAGTTGCTGGTGAGTCGCTCGATTGGGGCGGAAGTCGAGGTGACGCGTGGACTCCAGGTCACGACGCCCCTTGCGTGGCTTGCCCGCATGAGGCCTGCAGTGGAGCACTTCAACCAAGGGCTCCTGGTCAAGCCTGGAGGCGACGACGTCACAGGTTTGTGAAACGATTGTGAGCCAATCAGCATCGGCGATCTGTGTGGGCTGCTGTCCAGGCCGGGTCAGAAGCTGTTCGAGCGCCGACACCATGGCAGCCGGCACCACGGAGCCGGTCTGCCACCCACGCTGAGCGACATCGTCACCAAACGCCAAGGCCGACCCTCACTCGTCCGAAGGAAGGGAGCGCACCGACGGGCGCCGAGTGAAGCCAGCTTCGCGGAGGCGTTGGCTTCGCGACTTCGGCTTCTCTTGTAGTTTGCCCACTAGCTCGTCGAAGCAGGCGATGACTGCGGCCTCATTGATAACTTCGGCGGACATCGAGGCAAAGGCGCTGCGGCCGGCCGCCAATTGCTCCTTGCCAACGGAGCTGAGCGGCGCCGATGAGCGAGACGTCCACTCTTTCGCCATGCGCTCGACAGCTGCAAGTCGCGCTCGGCTAGCTTCCTGCAGCTTGATGTCATTGGCCGCATCTAGCCATTTGTAGAGCTGTGGGCGCGTGACGCCAAGTACGGCGGCCAGGTCCTGAATCGTGAAGCCAAATGCTGCCTGCAATGACGAAAGCCGCTCGACTCGCCAACGGGCCGCGGCCGTTGTTTGCCGGGGCGCACTGGACCCAGCCTTTTGAAGAGCCTTTTTCGCCTCCCCGGCCCAGCGGCTCCAACTGTCCTCCGCATGGTAGTCCTCGAGATCTGTGAGTAGCTCGGGCGCAGTCGTTGGCCATGAGGTACTGAGCACCAAGACTTTGGTGCCAGCCGTGAGAGGAGCCGCGATCCCGTGGCCTAGGGCGCCCACGCCAAGAATGCTGATGTTTGCACCGTGCAAGCCGGTGTGGCTGTGGTTGAGGTGCACCAGGAACTGATCGCGGCCCTCCAGCGCATCCTCGACGCTGTTTGCAGCCTCGATGATGTCAGTTGGACGACGCTGCAGTAGGGCAGCCTGCCTTGCTGTGTAGTGGCGCGTTTGTATTGTGTCGCTCACATCCACTCCCCTATTGCGATTTCGGACAGTGCAGCCTTGAAGGTCTTCGACGTGAGCTTCTGCATTTCGGTATAGGCGCCGAGCAGCTCTCCTGCGTCAAAGACCTTGGCGATGTCCTTGAGGCAGTCAGTATCGACGAATCCAATGGACTCCTCAGCCTTGAGGCGTTTCTCGGCCTCGAGCATGACCGCCGGCTTGTTCAATGGCAGCGCATTGAACTCCGGGGGCAGCAAAAGACCTTGCGGTGCCGGCGCGGCAGCGCGCAAGTTGACCAGGCTGCCGTCAAACTGAAATGCCGTTGCCCACATCGAGCCGGTCGAGCGGCCTCCTTCTGGCGTGATGCCCTGCAGGCCAGGCGCCAAGTAGTCCGCAGGCGAACGGCCTTCATTAGGCACGATGAGGTCGATGTACCTTAGGCCAGCGCGCTCAACGAACGCGCCGAGCTCCGCGTCCTGGATAGCGTCAAGCACCTCTGCCCAGCGGCCAAGGAAGTCGCTCGACTGAAGGTAGCTCGTAGCATGCAGCGCAATTGAGCGTGTGCCCAGTTGTAGGCCATGCTTCTGGTCGACGGACATCAGGTGCCACAACGGCTGCGCCGATGGCTTCGCGCCGTCGATGACGAGCTCCTTCGCCTCAATGGTGCGCGGATACGTGCCCCTCAGCCGGTCCTGCAGGCCAGGAACCTTGGCAGCCATCGAGTAGTACGGAGAGATGACCAGCTCCGCAACTACGTAGACGAGCGGCGGCCGGCGCCACGTGCCGAGCGCGGTGTTGGTCATGAATTCTCCTTCGGGATCGCAGTTGCCAAGTTCATTTGCGCTCTTCCCTAGAGCGCTCATAGGTAGTTTACAGAGAAGTTGACACACACGTGTGCGGGTTTGTTCCGCCCCGCTGACCAGCCCCTCCATTACCTGCCGCACACGCACCCTCGCCGTGGCCGGCCTGGTTTACCCGGGTAAACCGACCCCGTTCAGTCCTTCGACCCCATCGCGCGGCTCATCCAGGAGCCGCTTGGCCCCGGGTGATTAACCGTTAAACGCCACCCATCGGCCCCAGGCCAGACATGATGCCCAGCAACTTGGATGATGTCGTGCTCATGGAAGCGTTGATGAGGCATAACGTTTTACAAATGCGGCGTGCCGTAGGCACGTCCGCTTGAAGACTGGTTAGGCATGCCGAGCCACGAAAGCACGCTCCCCCAGAAAGCTTCCTGTTGCACTAGGCGCGGGTTCTCAGCCTCCGCCCACTTCACAAAGGGCTCTAGGAATAACGGCGCGATGCGATTCAGGACATATGCCTCCGCGTCGTGCGCAACTGCCGAATTGATGCAGTGCTGAAATTTGTCAGAGAAAGTGAGAGCTCTTTGAGGCTAGCAGCAAGGAACACCGGACTTTGCCGCTCGGTAAGCACCCAAATTTCTTGCGTATTCACCTCGAACGCGATGACGTTGTCATCTCGGTCTTCACCCAATCCAACGTACCTCTGCGCGTCAATCTCAAACAACGGAAGCTCAGCATCACCGACGAGACCGAAATGAGCGTTCGGGGCGCACCAGGTAGGGAGGCCTTGCGTAGAGAGAAGACTTCCAGGCTCTTCCGAAACGCCAAGTTCGCTCAGTCGTGAGGCTGAGTATTTGGTGTATTCGTCAAAAAGGAGCTCTGACATTTGCATGCCTAACGTTTAAGCTAACCGGCACGCAGCGTGCGTGACGTGGCTGGCCGAGAATGAAATGACGGCCAGCCGTGGAATGCCGTTGCGGGCCCGGTTGAGCGACGGGTTAGGCCGCACTTCAGGATTGGACGCGAAGGGCAAGGCCGCGCTCACGGCGCACCCCAGAGAGACTTGCCAATCATCATGCCGATGAAGCCGCAAGGAAGCGGCACAAACGTGGATAGACCAAGGACAGTTCCGATCCAGTGTTCCCGCATGCCTTTCTCTACATGCCCCAGCAGAACGAGGAGCCCGTAGGCGCAACCGAGCGAAAGCGCGAAGAACCAAAATGCCCCGGCATTGTTGCCACCGGCGACCAGCCCACCGAGAAACCCGCCAGTCGCCAAGACGACCAGCGGGCTCCCTTCTGGTTTCCGCTCTCCCATATTTGCCTTCACCTCAGTTTGCGCGGCCTAACGTTGAAGCTGAGCTGCGAGCGGCGCCCTGCCGACGCGAGTCGGCTCGAGCGGAATACGAAGGGACTTCCCACCTTCAGGCAACGGCGTCAAAGCGCCAAGATTGGTGGTCTGAGTCATCAATCTGCAGCCATGTTGAAAGGGGAAGTCCGTGGACAAGAATACCCAAGTTCCAGCGGTGCGCGTAGGCGTGGATCTATCTAAGCGCGTCATCCAGGTTCACGCCGTAGATGCCGGCGGCCGCGCCTTGTGCAATCGGGCGCTCGCCGGCGACAAGTTCCTGGCCTGGTGCGCCACGCTGCCTGCCGGCTGCATGGTGGTCATGGAGGTCAGCTCCAGTGCCCATCACTGGGCGCGTCAGCTTCTTCTCATGGGCTTGGATGCGTGGATCGTCTCTGCGCACCTGGCCGCGCCATACCGCTCAGAGGGCCATGTCGGCAAGAACGACGCCAACGACGCAGCCGCCATCTGCGAAGCCGCCAGCCGGCCGCATATGCGCTTCGTCCCGCTCAAGAGCGTCGAGCAGCAGAGCCTGCTGTGCGTGCACCGCCTGCGCGAGGGTATCAAGGCCGACCGCACGGCCTGCATCAACCGCATCCGAGGCTTGCTGCTGGAGTTCGGCGTTGCCGTTCCCGCCGGGGTCCGCGCGCTGCGCCTGGCGCTCGATGACGTCTTGGAAGACGCCGCGAACGAGATGAACGGCCTGGCCCGAATGACGCTGCGCAGGGCGCAGCAGCAATGGCGTGAACTCGATGAGCATCTGGCCTGGTGCGACGATCGACTGGCTGCGCACGAGCGGGACAACGCGGATGTGCGCCGCGCGTCAGCGCTGATGGGCATCGGCCCCGTCGGTGCCTTGGCCGCCATCGCCACCGTCGGTGACTTCAAGCAGTTCAAGAGCGGCGCTCAGTTCGGTGCCTGGATCGGCCTCACGCCCAAGCAGCACTCCAGTGGCGGCAAGAGCAACTTGGGCACCATCACCAAGCGCGGCGACGCCTACCTGCCCACGCTGCTGATCCAGGGCGCCAAGTCCGTGGTCAACAGCGCCCACACGCGCAGCGATCCGATCTCGCGCTGGGCCTTGGCCCTCAAGGAGCGCTCGGGTTGGCAGAAGGCTGTCGTCGCCCTGGCCAACAAGAACGCGCGCATCCTGTGGGCCGTCATGACCCGCGGCGAGCGATTCGATCTGCATCACATCAGCGTCAAGCCGGACCGCGCGGCTCCGGCTGGAAGGCTTCGATCTTCCTTGCACGACGACACACAGAAGATGCACTGACTGGTCAGACCGGCAGCGGGCAAGCTCGACTAACCAGTTGTGGCGCGCGGCCCTTGGGCCCAAGTCCACGTGATAGGAATGGAGCCCCGCTGAGCGGTTCGTATCTGGGCCCGCATGCGCACAGGCATGCAACAAGGCCGTCTGTAGAGTAGCAGTCTGTTCCCTGTTCAGTCCTTCAATACGCCGGCGTGCACGATGGCCCTTGGCAAGGGTCAGGTCTTGATGAGGAAACTTCAATGCGACGGTGTTGACGCGGCGGGAAGTCCCTGTAACTGGTTAGGGCTCGCTTCCGCAACTGCGATGCTTTTCTCTGACGCAGCAGCAGACGAAATAGCAGCAACGAGCTCCTCTACGGAAGCCGCCATCGGCTTCGCAATTGCGTCAAAGAAGGACTCTGGTACTTTGACTCGATCCTGTCGCCTAAGAATTAGGTAAGCCTCAAGGAAGGCGAAAACTCCTACTTCGAAAGAAGCCATGCGAATCAGTGCAGCAAGATTGCGCTTCGATTGGCGGGCACCTTCCGCATGAAACTCGACACGAATCGATTTCGAGATCATTTCAACAACCCCGCTTGTGTCAGCAGGGAAGTCCGAAGCGCGGACTTCAGAAGCATCATCGGGTAGCTTTGCTCGTGGCAACGCAGCAGAAAGCCGATACGCGAGAATTGGCTGATCCTTTGCAAGGTCAGCTAGCGACTTGAGCAGCTGCGCTCGGATTTCCTGCAGCTCGCCTTCCGACTGACGCTCAGCGACAGCCACCAGTATTGGACGAGCCAGCTCCAACATCGACCTCATCTCGTCGTCGTTGAGCTGCAAGCTTCGTTCAGCCAGTACCGAATTGAAAGCCAAAAGTACCCGCTCTGGAAGCTGGGTGACGAGCAGCTCATCTGTGGCCGCACATTGGCGCAGCTGGAGCAAATAGAACAACGTTGCCCGAAGCGTCCTCTTACGCTCGTATCGAATCTTTGCGATGTACCCACAGGCAGCAAGCAAGGCGGAGCCAACTGCCCCTGCAGTTGCAGCAACCTTTGGATTGATCGATAGGAGAGCTTCAATCACGGCTTCGAGCCCTAACGTTTGACATGAGAGGCGCTTGGAGGCCGTAGGCCGGAAAGCGTCCTCTAGATGGAAGGGTTAGGCGCCTTGTGCCGCACTGTGTGTTTGCGCTTCACGTGGCTTGCAAACAGGGTAGTGCCTATCATCTGGAGAACCATTAGGCTAGTCTATTGATCGTGAACCGAGCGTTGATCTTCTTCCTAACGCCAAACCCGCGCAGAGCCATTCGGTATGTTCCGTCGCGTTCCTTCGAGATATCGAGAACCTCATAGGTGGTATCGAAGGTGGAGCCGTCAGGAATGATGAGGTCATGCTTTTTAATGAGTTCCGGCTGAACCCGCTCTAGCAACGCACTGCGACCGTTGCGGTCTTCTGCGTGAATGAGCAAGGTGGCGCCGCACGCGCCACATCGCCATCCATTGATTTCGCCTTGCTCCCCAATTGGGCCCGAGCAGTTTCGACACTCATAGCTCTCATTCGAGTAGGAAGTTCCCATGGTTCTCTCTTGCGTGAATGATGAACGTCTGTGAGTCGCCTAACGCTGACATTGAGCGGCGACCCGAGGCTTGCCGAGGGACGTCAGCTCGATCGACAGGTTAGACATTATTTCGGCAGAAGCGCAAAAGTCGGTGCTGCGATTTGAGCCAATGACACATAGATGGTCAAAACTCCGACAACCGCATTCAAGTTGTCGAGGACTCGCTTGCCGGTCTCATGGCTTGTCATAAAGTCGTAGAAACGCTTGTCGCGGTGCATGTGACCAACGACCGCTTCTGCCTGGCGAATAGCAGTAGCAGAACCGGTGATTGCGTACTCGCCAAGATTGAGACGGAGGCTCGCAAGCTCTCGAAGTATGTAGAGCTTCAGATCCGGACTTAGATCACTAGCCTCGACGTCTGCGACCAGGGCAGCCAGGTTCTCGATGAGAGCCTGAACAGCAGCATTCTCAGCAAGTACAGTTCCAAGCTTGGTGTGCATTAGCTCGGCCAACGTCGCCAATTGCGGCACGCAATATGGATTGATGTGCTGCACAAATGACTCCCATTTCCCACCGAGCTGCTGGTTTAAGAAGCCAGCGTCAATTGGATCGCGCCACAGGGGGATGCTGCTCGACAGGTGCGGGAAATGGACGGCGACGAAGTCCGCTGTTTCATTGGGCAGCGCCATAAGACGACCTAGCCTCGAAAACAAAATTGGACCTTCGTCCAAAGGTGCGCCAAGCAATTCCGCCCAGACATGCCTGCAAGGCCGCGATCGTTCTGCGAGCAGACCAGCGCTGAGGATTTCATGCAGTCTTGCCGGAGGGTTGTCGTAATTCATCGTGCTGATGTCTAACGTTTTAGCTAACCGGCCAGCGACGGCAGGGCGCCGCAGGGCCAGAATGAAATGAAGCCAGAAGGTGGCATGTCGTCGCGGGTCCGGTTGAGCGATGGGTTAGGCTGCAGCAGCATTAGCAGTGAGTAGACCAACCAAGAACGCAGCTCGCAGCTTGCGCGTTGAACAGCATGAACAACCCAAAGCCTCCGATAAGAAGACCATAAGCAACAGCAAAAGCGCCACGCAGCTGACCGCTGGGAGGCTGTCCATCCAACCCGACTGGCACCTTCCTTGTGATGATTGCGTGGCCACCTGCCAAGACACACCCAACCCCCAGATACCGGACGAGCGCCTCTGCGCCGAATGCCAGATGGACACAAATGGCGCACACGAAGGCAATCGTTCCGAGAAGCTTTAGCGGTGTCTCCATATTTTGCAGCCTAACGTTGAAGCTGAGCCGCGAGCGGCGGCCTGCCGACGCGAGTCGGCTCGAACGGCTGGTTGGGCAGGACTTCGTCAGCTGCCTGCGGGCGGATGGATGTTGAAGCTAGCAACAAAATTGACTCCGGTGACTGACTCACCAGTGCTGCGCAGCGTGTAAACAGCCTCCGGATCAGCAGAATCAAGCTGACCGTCGAACGGGATAGAGAACTGCCCCGACCCGTCCGCCTTTTCAAAGGC
>Ga0066488_100068_pt1 | contig 53904 bp, 54 predicted proteins | sample LakWasM130_HOW14_2_FD_59589 | JGI IMG/M metagenome (GOLD analysis project Ga0066488, IMG submission 59589) | Freshwater sediment methanotrophic microbial communities from Lake Washington under simulated oxygen tension - Sediment Metagenome 130_HOW14 | ecosystem: Environmental > Aquatic >...
GTTAGAGCACAGGATTCATAATCCTGGGGTCGAGGGTTCAAGTCCCTCTTTCACCACCAAAATTTAAATAAGCCATTGATTTAACGTCAATGGCTTATTTTTTTGCCTCAACTCGACAATGGTTTTCAAGTAGCTGCGAATTATGTACCCAAACCTCAGTCATAAAGATTGAGCTCATCCGAAATCGTACTTCATTTAAACCTTCAAGCAAGCCCATGTCGAATTACATCATCACCCCAACCCAACTCTCTAAAACCAGGCAGAACCTGATCATCTTCGCGCTCTCAATTGGCGCATTTGCAATTGGCTTAAGCGAATTCTCAAGCATGGGTTTGCTGCTGGAAATTAGCCGCGGACTAGGCGTATCAGAATCTCAAGTTGGCGTTTCTATCAGTGTTTATGCCTTAGGCGTGGTAGTGGGCGCTCCCTTGCTGGCTATCTTTGGCGCTGGCCTCAAAAGAAAAAACCTATTGCTTGCACTCGCAATGATGTACGCCATTGCCAATATCGCCAGCGCGCTTGCCCCAACTTACGGCACCCTGCTGATCGCCAGATTTATTTCAGGCCTGCCACATGGTGCCTATTTTGGCATTGCTTCGCTAGTCGCAGCTTCTATCAGTCCACCTTCACAAAAAGGCATGGCCGTCACCAAGGTCATGCTTGGCCTGGCCGTCGCAATTCTTGTGGGCAACCCGATTGCGGTCTGGTTAGGTCAACAATTTACATGGCGATTAGCTTTTGCTTTAGTTGGCGTGCTGGCATTCATCACCGTATTAATGGTTAACTGGTCGCTACCTTTAGACCCTAAAGAGAAAAAAACCAGCCCGATGAAAGAGCTCGCCGCATTTAACCGATTACAGATTTGGCTAGTGCTGCTCATTGGCGTCTTTGGTTTCACCGGCATGTTTACTGTCTTTAGCTACATGGCTCCGGTGCTAGTTAATGTCACCAAGGTTTCTGAATCATATATGCCCTGGCTGGTTGTCGCTGTGTATTCCAGTAATACTGAGCAGTTATTCCACCATGTTGAGCAGCCATTCCAGCACAAATGAGCAACTATAAATAGCAATCTCTAAGGTGGCACACAATTTATATCGTATTGGCATATTGGTATGAATCAGTTAGCCAGTCATTGGTAGGCTAGTGATTAATTATTCTAGGCAGAAGAGAGTAGGCCTAGTTACACGCAAAAGATGGGAAATCGTAACCTTCTATTTAAAAATAGATGAAAGGTTGAAGCATCCCGAAAATCTTAATTTACAGTACTTACTTATGAGCCATTAATTGCAGCCATCACTTCTTTAAGTTTATCCGTCACAAAAGTTAACCCGGCTTCATAGCGAATTCCATTGTCCACATAGGCATTTCGTTCACCATCCATGTCTACCGTATTACCATCTACAGAGCCTTGTACTAAAGAACGGTATAGGGTATCTCCCGAATTGGTTTTCACCGCGTTTAAATGTGATTCATTAGTCTGCTGCAACAGGCCTGCATGTTGGTCTGTTGGATTTTTACCTGACATTTGCTGCATCGCAGATTGCATTGCCGCTTTAAAATCTATGTCTTTCGCTTTATATTGTGGGGTATCGGCATTTGCAATGTTAGAAGCAAGCAACTCTTGGCGCTGACTACGTATCCGTAAAGCGGCCTGCTGCAAATTCAATTCTTCATCCAACTTTTTGAGCAACATCTTTTCTCTCCCTAAAATGCTTCAACAAATGATTAGCCGTGAATATCTTTAGCAATTATTTCCGAAATCAGCTTTTTGACTTAGGTTTGAAAGTAATCAGTCGCAAGCCATTAAACACCACTATCAAACTAGCCCCCATATCCGCAAACACAGCCATCCACATAGATGCGTTGTCGAATAATGCTAAAAACAAAAATACAAACTTGATGCCTAAGGCGAGTACGATGTTCTGCCAAAGAATGGCGTGCGTTTGTTTTGAGAGTCGAATAGTTTCAGGTAGCCTACGTAAATCATCATTCATAACTAAAATATCCGCTGCTTCCATCGCGGTGTGCGTGCCAGCGGCGCCCATTGCAAAACCGATGTCTGCCCTTGCTAAAGATGGGGCGTCATTGATTCCATCACCGGTCATGGCGGTCACACCGAATTGTTTCTGAAGAGATTCAATTTCCTTCAATTTGTCTTCTGGTAAAAGATTGCCTTTTACCTCTGAAATACCCGCTTGGACACCGACCGTTCTTGCTGTGGCCGCATTATCCCCGGTCAACATAATTGGTGTGACACCAAGTGATATTAGTTCTGAAACAGCTGTTTTGGAGGAGACTTTGATCGTATCGGCAACCGCGCAAACTGCCAGCACCTTTTCGGTAGTAGCTAACAAACTGACTGTGCGACCAGTGTTTTCCAATATCGATAATTGAGCTTCAATTTCTGGAGTGCAAAGTTCAAGCTCTTCAATCCATCGATGATTACCCAGGAAATAAGTAATATCTGCTATTCGGCCTTGGACGCCTCGTCCTGCAATAGCTTTGAAGTTTTTAACCTCCTTCGCCTGCGCAGATAAGCCCTCTACAATGGCTTTGGAGACGGGATGGTCAGACCTGCTTGCCAAGCTTTTTGCAATGCCCTTCAATTCGGCTGAGTCAGCCTGCAATTCGAATACTTCGAAATTAGATAACTTAGGCTTACCTTCGGTAATCGTGCCGGTCTTGTCCAGTGCGACTGCTTTGATCTTGCGTGCCTCTTCAAGATACACGCCACCTTTGATGAGTATTCCTCTCCTCGCTGCCGCAGCAAGGCCACTCACTACAGTCACTGGGGTGGATATCACTAATGCACATGGGCAAGCGATCACCAGTAAGACCAAGGCTTTGTAGATTGACTTCATCCATGTCCATTCCAGCAAGAATGGCATCCAGAGGGCTACGATGAGTGCAAGCACAAAGACCGCCGGGGTATAGAATGCCGCGAATGCATCTACAAATCTTTGTGTAGGTGCACGGGCTCCTTGGGCCTCCTCGACTGCATTGATGATTCTGGAGATTGTGCTATTCGAAGAAAGTGCAGTGATTCGAATCTCTAGTTCTGCGGCCTGGTTGATTGTCCCTGCAAATACCTCGTCATTGGGAGATTTATCAACCGGTAAGCTTTCACCGGTAACAGGCGACTGATCTATTGCACTTTGACCAGAGATAACGATGCCATCCAGTGGAATACGCTCCCCCGGTCGAATGCGTACCTTTGAATCGATAGGGATGTCTTTGACTAATTCACGCTTCCAAGCCCCATCCGGTTGCAAAACTTCGGCATCTTCTGGCGTTAATTCCATCAAACTCTTAATCGCATTCCTGGCTCTATCCACGGCCTTGGCTTCAATAGCTTCTGCAATGGCATATAGCGCCATGACCATTGCGGCCTCTGGCCATTGACCAATGAGGAAGGCGCCTGTGACAGCAACTGTCATTAATGCATTGATGTTTAAGCGGCCATCACCGAAGGCTTTGAGGCCTTTTACGTAGACATCCAGTCCAGCGAGTATGATGGATATGCTGGCTAAAGCCATTCCAAGATATTTAATTTCTTGAATATCCGGATATGCAAACTCAAGGACTTCAGCAATCACAGCCAAGATTAGACCGCTGATTGGCCTGCCCCATGTATTCCAGAATCCTTTTGATAGCTCTGAACCACTTTCAAAACTCTCTGCATCAGAAATTAACTCTGAATTGAAACCTGCCTTTTTGATTGCCTCGACGGCAAGTTGGATGCTGTCAACGTCGGCATTAATGATTAACTCCCGCGCCCCCAGATTAAATCTTAAGCTTTTAATTCCATCAATCTTAGCGAGTGCACGCCTGATTTCAGACTCCTCTGAGGCACAGTCCATGGAAGGTATACGAAATCTTGCGGCATTATCGTCTGCAGAAACTGAGTGGAGTGATGAGTCCTCTGAGATTCCAGCTACCTTTGTTGATTCTTTATCCATGCAGTCCGGGCACGGCACATTTTCATTTATATGACTTTTAGAACTATTCACGATATTCTCCTAGATGGAATCATGAAACATGTGTTTAAGATGACCAGGCTGTTCAAACGGCAACCTGGTACAAGCGATTGATTAACCAAAACTCCAAATCAATTGATGATTTTGGCTTCGTTGAGCTCCCTTCTTGTTTCCATCCAGTCGTATGCAACTGGCAGGAAAACCAGGGTTAATGCAGTGGCGGTTAACAGACCTCCGATGACCACGACAGCAAGCGGCCTGAGGATTTCTGAGCCCACACCGGTTGCCAGTAGGAATGGAATTAGACCGAAAATCTCAACCATGGCTGTCATCATCACAGGCCTTAATCGGAGCGTTGTACCTTCTAGTACAGCTTCATCTACGGTTTTACCTTCTTCCCGGAGCCCGTTGATAAACTCCACCAAAACAATACCGTTCAGCATGGCAACCCCGAATACGGCAATGAAACCAATTGCCGCAGGCACTGACAGATACTGCCCGGCAATCGCCAGCGAGAAAATCCCGCCAATAGCTGCAAAAGGTACGTTGGCAATAATCAGCCCGGCATAGCGGAGTGAATGGAAGGCTGTATAGAGCAGCACGAATATCAAGCCAATCGTGAGCGGCACAATAATTGCCAGTTTAGACATGGCTCTTTGCTGGTTCTCAAATGCGCCGCCCCATTGAATCCAGTATCCACTTGGCAGTTTTACTTGCTGTTCGATCGCGGTCTGGGCCTCTTTAACGAAACCATCAATATCACGCCCTTGAACATCCATTTGGATGACGGCGTAACGTTGCAATTGCTCACGCCTGACGAATGAGTAGCCTTCCTCCACATCGACACTGGCTACTTGCGACAGTGGAATCAATGCACCTTGCGTTGTAGAGATAGGAATATCGTTGATCGCTCGGATATCACTGCGATATTCAGGCTGCAGCCATACCTGTATGGAAAACCGCTTTACCCCATCAATCAGGGTAGAGACTGTCTTGCCACCAATCCCTGATTGAACAATCTGCAGCACATCGTCTGCATTGATGCCATAACGGGCAATGGCCTCACGATCTACATTAATAATGAGTTGAGGTTTGCCAATATTCGCCTCCAATGCCAAATCAGCAACACCATTGACCTTGGCGATGACTGACCGTACCTCAGTAGCAATACGATCTATGGTTGCCAGATCCTCGCCATAAACTTTGGCTGAAAGTGTAGCTCTCACCCCAGAGATGAGCTCCTCTACCCGCATTTGAATCGGTTGCGTTGCGCCTACAACAGCCTCTGGCACATCCTTCTCTAATTGGTCCTGAAGCTCTTGCGCAAGTTCACCATAGGTCATCATTTTTGGCCATGCACCAACTGGCTTTAGATGCACCAATACTTCCATGTAGTTCACGTCAGCAGTTTCGCCTTTTTCAGCACGACCAATCATCGCTAGGCTACTTTGTACTTGCGGCATTTTTTTCAAACTCTTTGCAACTCGATCAGAGACTGCAATGGATTGATCCAAAGACGTTGAGGGGATGCTTGTTACGCGGAATAGAATGTCCTGTTCTTGCAGATTAGGCATAAACTCTTTACCCAAGAATGGAAACATCGCTAATGCGGCTATGAAGGCAATACCAGTTGAGCCGACGACTAACTTTTTATGTGACAAACACCACTTTAACAGTGAGACATACTTAGGCTTAATCAAGCGTATCAGCCAAGGGTCTCTCTCCTCTTTTGGTTTCAATGCCAGAGAGCACAACACAGGGATCAGTGTGAGCGTCAGAATCATTGAGCCAATCATGGCGAAAGTCATATTGATGGCGAGCGGCTTAAACAGCTTCCCTTCTAAGCCAGTCAAGGAAAAGATAGGCAGGAAAACCACAGTGATGATCAGTACACCAAAAGTGATGGGATTGATCACTTCACGTGAAGCATCCAGGACGATTTTGGATCTATCCACCTTCTGACCAGCGAAATGCGCCAAGCGTCTGAAGCAATTCTCAACAAGTACTAACGGCCCATCAATGGTCATACCCAAGCCAATGATGAGGCCGCCTAATGACATCAAATTTGCTGAGATGCCATATTTCTCCATAAAGATAAAAGCAATCAGACGACCCATAGGAATGGCGACAACCACGACCAGAGCGGAGCGAACTTCGCCAAGCAGCATGAATAATACGGCAATCACTAGTAATGCGCCTTCAATCATGGCGCGGTCTGCCATACGAATCGCTTTGTCGATAATCGCGGTGCGATCATAAACAGTTTCCAGCGTCACGCCTTTAGGCAAAGTGGCCTTAACCAGATTCAGCTTCTCTTTAGCGGCGTCAACAACTTGCTGAGCATTCTCACCAATCCTGGCAAGTACCATTCCCATCACCACTTCTTTACCATCTTGCGTCACAGCACCAAAACGAGGCCCTGCGCCTTCAACGACGTTGGCAATGTTTTCGATATAGACTGGTGTACCTTGATTCTCAGAGACGACTACACGCTTAATGTCGCTGCTGTTCTTAACCAACCCTAAACCTCGCACCAAAAACTGCTCTTGGCCAATATTGACGTACTGACCACCAACCTGATGATTATTTGTTACCAAACGGTCAATGACTTCGGAAAAGGTCAGGTCATACTTGAATAGCTTTTGTGGGTCTATTTGCACTTGGAATTGTTTCTCGTTACCTCCCCAGGATGTGATGTCATCCACTCCTGGTACAGTACGCATCACCATCCTCACATTCCAGTCATGCAATGTGCGCAGATCCATTGTGGATCGCTTGTCTGACTTCAAGGTGTACCAGAGTACCTGACCTAAACCCGAGGTATTGGGGCCAAGCGTTGGTTCACCATAGCCTGCTGGCATTCTAGAGCGAGCATCCGCTAGCTTTTCACCCACCAGAAATCGAGCTTGTTGAATATCAGTTGTGTCAGAAAAATACACACTGACATAGGACAAACCAAACAATGACACAGACCGAATTTCCTCTATACCTTTAAGGCCAGCCAGTGAACTTTCTACTGGAAAGGTAATGAGCTTTTCGACATCTTCTGAAGCAAGTCCGGGAGATTCGGTATAAACGTTCACCTGTACAGGCGTCACATCGGGGAAAGCATCTAAAGGGACTTCCTGCCATGCTTTTACGCCGAAAAAAACCACGACAATAAATGCCAGAATCACAAGTAGCTTGTATTTAAGAGCAGCATCTAATATCCAATTCAACATGCTGTTCTCCTAGTGCTCATCACTGATTTGTGATTTGAGTTGTCGAGCTTTAAGCGCGTATACACCGGTCTGAACGATACTTTCATCCTCACTCAGCCCAGTTTTAATTTCGACGTACTCGTTATATCGATCACCTAGTTCGACCGCTCTTGCTTTGAAACCGCCACCTTCGCTGACATAGACATTTGGAATGCCTTGTACCATCACGACGGAGGTATTAGGCACAACCAAGACTTCTTTGCTACCAGAATGGTCCAGCACAACCTTGGCGAACATATCAATGCGGAGTTTTTGATCTGCATTTGGGAGCTCGATACGTGCCTTCACCGTACGCGTGGTTTTGTCTACGACACTGGATAGATAACTTACTTTACCGGTAAAGACCTCATCAGGATAAGCAGTCACGGTTACACTCGCTGTTTTGCCGACCTCAAGATATCGCAAGTCTCGCTCGGGGACATCAGCATCAATCCAGACTGTGGACATATCGGCAATCGTGAAGATGGTATCTGCTGGATTAGCCAACTCACCAATGACCGCATTTTTCTCAATCACAATGCCATTGAATGGTGCTTTCAAGACGTAAGTAGAACCACTCGGCTGCCCCAGCCCGCCATACATTCTCAACCTTTCGGAGTCTGCATAAAGTGCCGATTTAGCTCGCTCCAATGCTGACTGTGATTCGATGAATTGCTTTTGTGGAACAACCTTATCCTCATACAGCTTGGATATACGGTCGAAGTTTGCTTGGGCGAGCGCTAGATCAGTTTTAGAGCTTCTGAATTGGGCACGAGCTTCACCCATCTGGATACTGTCAATTTCAGCCAAGGTCTGGCCTGTTTTGACATGGTCCCCAAGATTGGCAATGACTTTAGACAGCTTGCCTTCAATACGGGGTGTCACGTGCGCCAGCTTGTTCTGATTGGCCAGAATATTAGCCGTAAAACTGAGTTGATCCTGTATGGGTTGCTTGGTGACTTTAGCAATAGTGACACTGCTTTGCTGAATTTCTGTGCTACTCAATTTGATTAAGTCTTCGTCAGTCTTGGCCTCTGTGGCAACTGTTGAAGGTTCTGCTTTTGCTTCTGCAGCTTGGTTGCTTTTTGAGCTGCACCCGCTTAAAAGTAGCAAGAAAATGATGACTGAGCATGCCAGCGCTACGACGTATAAATTTTTGAAGAACTTTAGCATTTTGATTTCCTAGTATTGATTGGCCGCAGCGACAGGGGATAACCAGCCTGAGATGTATTCCAGCTCAATTTGCACAAGGCGAAGCTCCTTCTGAGCGTCAATAATATCCCGCTGAGCATCAACGACTTGTCGTTGAACGATTAACAACTGAGGCAGACCAATTTCACCGTTTTCAAACGCTAACTTAGATAAATTCAGGTTCTCTTCAAGCTTTGGATATACCTCGCTATTCAAGCGTCTGACGCGGTCTTTGATGTTTTCACGACGCAGCCATGCCGCCTCTACAGTCGCTTTTGCATTACGAGTACCAGAGGCCCGATTGATTTCAGATTGAGTGAGTTCAGCTGACGCCCGACCAATACCCGCTGCATTTCGGCGGAAAATAGGCAAAGGCATAGATACACCAATCGAAGAGATATTGTCGCTACCAGCCAGGCTAGCCTCGGTCGTATTGATCAGGCTCACAGTTAAGTCTGGGTAACGCATGCTCTTTTGCAGTTCTAAACGAGAACGTGCCGAAGCTTCTTTACTGGTAAGTGCCTGGATGCCTGGCCGTGTATCTAGCTTACTGAAAAGATCCTGCAGCGTATATTGCGTTTGATTTGGCGTTAACTCGCCCATGACTTCAGGAAAGTCATTTGCATTAAGCTGCAGTGTTGCAGCCAGTTGAGTTCTTGCGCGCAATAATTGCTCATTGAGGGAGATCAGCTGATTTCTTGCGCGCTCTGCGTCCACGATGGCCAGATTGCCATCAAGCAAACTATCCTCGCCGGCACTAACCCGTTTACGTGAGAGTGAGGTGTTCTGTTCGATGAGTTTGAGAATGCGCCTTTCAACGTCTATACGCTTTTGTAGCGCAAGTACGTTGATGAACTGCTCTTCTAATTGTGCATGCAAGAGCCGGTACTCTTCAGCGATATCCTGACTAATGGCCGTTTTGCTTTCTTCGGCCGCTTGTCTACGGAAGCCTTGTTGGCCTGCAATCTCAAAAGTCTGGGAAACACCAATACCATACTCACCGCGATACGGGTCTGAACCGCCTGTTTGCGCAATTCGGCGTGTTCTGGCTTCCAAACTCATCGTTGGGTTGTAATAAAGTGGACCGGATGCATCCTGAAACTCGCCGGCAGGAATACTCTGGTTGGCGATCATGCGCTTCAGATCGGGATTGTTCTGGGCAGCGATATTCCAAGCTGCGTCCAATGTTAACGGTTCCGCCTGTATAGATGGGGCTGACAAGAAAGCTATTGAAAGCAATAGCCATCTTTTAAAAGATGATTCAAACACGGGAAGACCTTTCTCGTTAGATCAATGATCAAGATGCCGAATAAAGCAGCATCTTAGAAAAATTGATTAAGCGAGTTCAGGAGGTCGGTAGAGACTTTTTAGGACAGGATTAGTGAATTGATCTTTAGATTCGATTTTGAAAATCGTTGAATCTAATTCTGGTAGTGAATTAATAATTTCACTGGTTTCAATGGCCGTCATGTGCGCAGAGATATGGCAAGCATGATTACAGAACTGCTCCGGCATTGGCACATTCCCATTATCCGAAATGGAATTGACATGCGACTTATTAATCAAGTGTACATCTTGCATTATGGCTTGAGACGTCGTGGCATCATCAAACAAAACTTCTGGCGAAAAAGCCCACCCTGATGAACTCATTACTGAGACCAGTGCAAGAAAAACCATAAATTTTTTCAGAATTTGATACATGCCCTTTCAAATCTAACAATAATTAGTCAATTAGTCAATTAGTCGTATGTAACGATTGTAAGGCATTAATGAAATTTGACAGTTCTGCAAAAATTGCAGAAGAAAAATAAAAGTCCTGCAAAAATTGCAGCATTCAGAACAGAATATTTAAATAAATTATTAATTATCAGTATGTTATGAATTGGCATCCGGCTTGCTTGTGGATAATGATATCAATAGAAAATGAGCCAAATGCTCTTAAGTACTTTCAAAACTCGGATTGCAAAATACTGTTTTCTACCAAATACACAAACAACGTGGATTTTGGCAGGTTCGTTATTTATCATGGTGACTGATAACCTTTCTCTTTTCCAAAACCTCCTAAAGACTTACCCATTCAATTTCCATAACTTACCTTTTCTAATTTCCTTAGTTATTTTCTTTTTTGCTACGATCGCAATTGTTTTCCAAATTCTTTGCATTGGAAAATCTGCCAAATGGATTTTAGCCTTGTTAATAATTGTTTCCTCCATTAATGCTTATTTTATGGATAGCTTTGGAGTGGTCATTGATCACACTATGATGGATAACGTAGCTCAAACTGATCTTAAAGAGCTGCAAGGGTTAATTAGTATCGAACTATTAATGAGATTGATTTTATTTGGATTGCTACCAGCGTATTTCGTTATTAAGTCCTTTCCAAAGGCAGGAGCATTTAATCAAGAAATCAAAGGGCGACTCAAAACTGTAGCAACTTTAAGCTTAACCACCCTAATAGTCGTGATGCCATTTACCGCGGGTTATGCGTCGTTCATTCGAGAACATAAAATTGTGAGATTTTATGCAAATCCAACTTACTCTATTTATTCTTCATACAAGTACTTGAATCAAGAAGCTAATGTTTATGAAGCACGCAATACACCTCTCAAAAAGATTGCAGAAGACGCTGTAAAAACCTCTACAACCAGCAATAAACATAAGTTAGTGATTATGGTAGTTGGTGAAACTGCCAGATTTGACAGATTCTCCCTCAATGGCTATCAACGGCTAACGAATCCCAATCTGGCTAAAGCCAATGTAATTAGTTTTGATGATGTTTCATCTTGCGGCACTTCAACAGGTGTTTCGGTTCCTTGTATGTTTTCATCCTTGGGTAAAAGACATTACGATAAGAAAGCTGCAGTGAATCAGGAAAATGTCATTGATGTGCTTGCCAGAAATGGTATCGACGTACTATGGAGAGATAACAACTCTGACTCAAAAGGGGTTGCATTGAGAGTCAAATACCAAGATTTTCAATCTACGACCTTAAATCCCATCTGCGACCCTGAGTGCAGAGATGTTGGAATGCTTGATGGTCTTGATAAGCATATTCAGTCTAAAAGTGATAAAGACATTTTGATTGTGTTACATCAAATGGGAAATCATGGCCCAGAATACTTCAGAAGGTATCCGGCTGCCTTTGAGAAATTTAGTCCTGTTTGTAAATCCAAAGAGCTAAAGGATTGCACTAAACAGGAAATCGACAATGCTTACGACAACGCAATCTTGTACACCGATTACTTTTTGTCAGAGGTCATTAAGTTTTTGAAACCCTATGAAGAAAACTATGATGTTGGAATGATGTATATAGCAGATCATGGTGAATCGCTTGGGGAATACGGAATGTATCTTCATGCAGCGCCGGTGATGATTGCTCCCAAAGAACAGACTAGAGTTCCGCTCATCGTTTGGACAGGTAATACCTCATCCTTTCCCCAAAGTCATTTAAGACAACACAAAAATGTTGCGCTTAGCCATGATGATGTTTTTTGCTCTTTACTAGTAGCATATGACTTCCGCTCGAATGTTTGTATGCCTTATGTGGAGTCAGCTAAACACCTATACAACTCATTAGATCACGATGTAATTGCAGTTGAAGATCAAGGCTCTACCAGCTAAGTTTTACCTATAGGTATTGTCCGAGTCTAATCGTTGTCATCTATTAGTCTTTTTAATACCTATAAATGCGTGCAATGATTCCTCATCAACCATCCATTATTTGATGTATGTAATCTAAATTACCTACCTCTAGAAGGTAGGTGACGTAATATAGTAAAGGCACCCATAGAACGTACCAACACACTTGTACCCCACTTGCAGCGTAACCTGGTAGCTTGGAAATTAATTTTGAGTGTGACTTTGGGGATGTCAGTTGAAATGTCGATTTAGCGATAATCACATAAAAATCGACTTCACCGTTGTTGTATTTTGTTTTTACATTACTACTGATTTTGATTAATCCTCTGCTTCATTCAAACCATCTAATGGTTGCATTATTTCCATAATTATGGAAATATAGAATACATGGACATCAAATCAGCAGTGACGCAACTTTCTTCAATTGCCCAAGAGGCTCGCTTAGAGATATTTCGCTTGCTTGTTCAAGCGGGGGTTGAAGGGCTGCCAGCGGGAAGCATTGGAGAGAAGCTTAATATTCCGCCCAGCACTCTCTCATTTCACCTTAAAGAGCTAAGCCATGCCGGACTGATTGACTCACGCCAGGTTAGTAGATTCATTTACTACACCGCCAACTATGCCGCAATGAATGGCTTACTTGCCTACCTCACTGAAAATTGCTGTGCAGGTGTGAACGAGTGCTGTCCTGATATAACAATCTGCAATCAAGAGAAAGGAAATGAACCATGAAACGTATGCATTTGCACATCTCCGTTGATGACATCAATCAAAGTGTAGGTTTCTATAGCAATCTGTTTGGTGCTTCGCCCACAGTATCGAAACCGGATTATGCCAAGTGGATGTTAGATGATCCTCTAGTCAATTTTGCGATTAGCAAACGTGGCGCTAAAGCTGGCCTAGACCATATTGGTATTCAGGTTGAGAGTGAGTCAGAGCTTGAAGAAATCAAAGACCGCTTAGATAAGGCTGAGCTGAGCTTGCTTACTGAAGAAGGCACGACTTGCTGCTACGCTAAGTCAGATAAGCATTGGGTACAAGACCCTTCGGGGATTGCCTGGGAAACCTATCGGACCTTAGACAGTGCTCCGACATTTAGCGGCCAAGAGACAACTGAGCCTAGCGCTGCATGTTGTGTGCCCGCTGCCCAGAAAGTAGAGTTTGCTACTAGAAAGCAGTGTTGCTAAATGAATGCCATCACTCAACCAAACTCAATAAGCAGCTTTGAGCGCAACCTGACATGGTGGGTTCTTGGATGCATTCTGGTCGGGATTGGATTAGGTGAAGCCTTTCCTAAGTTCTTTCAGGCTGTTGGAAGTCTCAAGATTGCAGAAGTCAACCTGCCTGTAGCTGCCCTAATATGGTTAATGATTATCCCGATGCTGCTAAAAATCGACTTCAAGACCATGGGAGACGTCTTGGCCCACAGCAAAGGGATAGGTGTTACTTTGTTCATCAACTGGATAGTAAAGCCTTTCTCTATGGCTTTACTCGCTTGGGTATTCATTCGTCATGTTTTCGGTGACTTGTTGCCCGCAGACCAGATTGATAGTTACATAGCCGGACTGATTCTCTTAGCTGCTGCCCCATGCACGGCTATGGTTTTTGTTTGGAGCGGCTTGTGTGGCGGTGAACCCAAGTTTACGTTATCTCAGGTTGCACTCAATGACGCCATTATGCTGTTCGCTTTTGCACCACTTGTAGGGTTGTTATTAGGCCTCTCGAATATCGTTGTGCCATGGGACACGCTTTTCCTGTCTCTAGTACTCTTCATTATTGTACCTGTGGTAATCAGCCAATTTGTGCGAGAGGTAATATTGTCTGGCCGCCCAAAATCACTTGATGCATTACTTAAGCGTATTCAGCCTATTTCTTTGTCCGCTTTGCTGGCAACCTTAATTTTGCTTTTTGGTTTTCAAGGCCAGCAAATACTTGCCCAGCCCATCGTTATTGTCCTGATAGCAGTGCCTATTATTATCCAGGTGTATTTCAACTCTATGCTGGCTTACTGGCTGAATAAAAAACTTAAGGTAGCGCACTGCGTAGCTGCTCCATCCGCGCTGATTGGTGCTTCAAACTTTTTTGAGTTGGCTGTCGCAACGGCTATTGCACTCTTTGGATTTAATTCAGGCGCCGCTCTAGCTACCGTTGTAGGTGTGCTGATTGAAGTGCCTGTCATGTTGTCAGTCATCGCAATTGTGAATCGTAGCCGTCATTGGTACGAGAGTGCCTAATAATCGAAAGCTATCAATGAATATTCTATTTTTATGTACAGGTAACTCATGCCGTTCAATTTTGGCTGAGGCAACATTCAATGCTCTGGCACCAACAGGCATGAAAGCAATGAGCGCCGGAAGCCAGCCTACAGGCGAGGTGCATCCACGTTCTATTGTATTGTTAAAGCGTGAAGGCATATCTACAGAAGGCTATTATAGCAAGTCATGGGATAGCCTGCCGGTGACCCCAGACATCGTTATTACAGTTTGCAGTAATGCAGCAGGGGAAACCTGTCCGGCCTATCTGGGAAATGTCTTAAGAGCGCATTGGGGAGTGGATGATCCTGCCAAAGCAACAGGCACAGATGCTGAGATAGAAGCTTCATTCGTTCAGGCTTATTCAATACTTCGCAAGAGGATTGAGGCATTTCTTAACTTAAGTCCAGACATCTTGAATGATAAAGAGAGACTTAAGCAAGAGTTACAGCTCATTGGTAATATTTGAACGTTCCTATGGTGCTTCATGGGCCACTAATTAAAGTCTAAAACACTATATCGTTTGTTAGCAGTGCTGCTGCTAGGGACTCTATAGCGTTTTAGGTCATGAGTTAACCGCAGGTCGCGATGCTTTGTTAAATGGTATGCCGTTGATGATCACTGGCAAGTTTGTTGGTTTTGGAATTTGTGTTATCGCCTCCCGCATGGGAGTAGCCGAAGAGAAGTTCGCATCACTACGATGGGGCGTATTTCATTCATGTGACCACGCATTCCACTGCCGAGCAACTAATTGACCTCATCTTTCTAAAAATTTTTTTTAAAAGACTCTCAGCTTAAAATCTCCATGCCATTTTATGACGGCAAAGATCTTGAACTCATCACTTAAAACCATGTCATCTCTTAAATCAGACAACTGACCAGGAGAAGCCAATGCAAAACTCTACTGCATCTCATCACAACCACCCGATGGGTTCAATGAAATACTCAAAATTTGTTCTAATGATTGTGGTAGGCACAATTGTCATGTTTGGGCTAATGTATCTGAATGTTTATTCGGTTGATCATGTTTTCTTTAGTGAAACTAGAGCATACATGGCACTGATCATGGGGGCGACCATGGCATTTGTTATGCTAGCTTTCATGTGGAATATGTACCCCAACAAACAAATCAATATACTCATTCTAGGGACTAGCGTCCTCGTTTTTGGGGTGTCACTGTGGTTAGTACGAAGTCAGACTACAGTCGATGATGTTGCATACATGCGTGCGATGATTCCTCATCACTCGATTGCTATATTAACTAGTGAACGGGCAAGAATAACTGATCCTAGAGTAAGGAAATTGGCGGACGAAGTTATTGAAGCGCAGCGCAAGGAGATAGATGAAATGAAAGGTTATATAACAGACCTGAAGCGGAATCAGTAACGATTCTAGAGCATATGATTGGCCTGTGTAGCGTCTTTCTACCGACTAAAACCAACCATATACTACCCAAATCAGTTAATGCCCTGAGTGGCCTGTTGGCTTTCTAACCTTAACGTCTGCATCATTTGTACTAACTGTATTCTTACGCTCAATCGGTGGCGCTTCTCTATCCACCGCATGAGCCACAGTGCCCGCCGGATGTTTATAATTTCCTGGATTTTTGTAATCATCTCGCTTCAGTCCATCTCTGACTTTAACAGTAGTGAACATCCCACCCATATCTATGGCACCAAATGGGCCTGTGCCCATCATCATAGGCAAGGTATTTTCGGGAATAGGCATATCCATCATCTCAGCCATATCAGTCATCTCTGACATGCCTGTTTCGCCCATTGGCATGTAGTCAGGTACCAATTTCCCTATTTTCTTGATGAGGTCTCCTTGTTTCACTCCAATCAGGGTGGGGACATCATGACCCATCGCATTCATTGTGTGGTGACTCTTATGGCAGTGGAATGCCCAGTCGCCCGGCGCATCTGCAATAAATTCAATCGCCCGCATTTGACCAACCGCCACATCGGTCGTAACCTCAGGCCAACGAGCCGTTTTTGGTATCCATCCACCATCAGTGCCTGTCACTTCAAACTCATGTCCATGGATATGAATGGGATGATTGGTCATGGTTAGATTGCCCATCCGGATTCGCACGCGATCATTTTTGCCAACAACAATAGAATCGATACCTGGGAATGCTCTGCTGTTCCACGTCCAAAGATTAAAATCCAGCATGGTATTGGTTTTTGGCGTGTAACTGCCTGGTTCAATATCATATGCATTGAGCAAGAAGATAAAGTCACGGTCAACCGGCATAAAATTCGGGTCTTTAGGGTGTGTCACCCAACTTCCCATCATGCCCATTGCCATTTGCAGCATTTCATCAGCATGTGGGTGGTACATGAATGTACCAGGACGTTTTGCTTCAAATTCGTAGACAAATGTCTTACCGGGTTCAATCGCAGGTTGCGTCAAGCCAGTTACTCCATCCATGCCATTCGGTAAACGTTGACCATGCCAGTGTATACTGGTTCGCTCAGGAAGCCTGTTGGTAACATATATTCGTACTCGGTCGCCTTCCACCACCTCAATAGTTGGCCCAGGACTTTGGCCGTTATAGCCCCATAGGTGTGCTTTCATACCAGGTGCAATTTCACGCACAACAGGTTCAGCTACCAAATGAAATTCTTTAACTCCATTGTTCATACGCCATGGCAGTGTCCAGCCATTTAATGTGACCACGGGATTATAAGGTCTACCGGTCGTAGGATGTAGTGGGGGTTGAGTAGTGGCCGCATCACTAGTTACTATTTCGGGCAGCGCAGCCATTGCAACTTTGCTGACGCTAGAGATCGCAACACCCGCCATCCCGAGACCTGCATATTTAAAAAAACTTCTTCTGTTTAAACCTGGATTACTCATGCTTATTGACCTTCCATCATTTGAGGACTTGCCACTAAAGTAGCTTGTAGCGCAGCGTCAGCCACCCAAAAGTCGCGTAATGATTCAATGTATCCTTTGACGCTTTGAACTTGCGCACGGGCGTCACCAAACAACTCAAACGGACTGGTAAGCATGCCGTTATATCTGAGTAAACTCTGCTGCAGGGTTTTCTTGCGCAAAGGCACGATTTCATCGCGGATGTGTTTGGTTGTGTCATAGTAAGTTCGATACGTGTTATAGGATTCACGGATCTCTGATTGCGCATTGATGACAGTTTGTGCCGTCCGATTCACTGCCTGCATATAAATGGCTTCTGCTCTCCCTACACGGGCGGTTCCCCAATCAAAAAGTGGAATTTCAAAAGAAAGATCGATGCCTTTTTTATAAGGATCACTACGCTTACCTTCTAGCACTCTAGCCGGGCCGATTTCGAGTACATTGATAAAACGTGTGGTTTTGGTAAGTCCGAGTTGTTTAGCGACGGCCTCCGTTTCCAAACGAACCTCCTGCAAATCCAGTCTTTGATCAAATGCACTCTGCTCAAAAGGCTGTAAATCATTAATGGTCTTCGGTAAATCTGGCAGCCTCTCTTCCAAGTGAAGTTCTGTAACTGATACACCCAATAGCCGGGCCAAAGCCTCATAGGCTTTGACCTGTTTGTTTCTGGCATTGGCATAATCTAATGCAGCATCTGCGTAAAAACTTTGCTCACGCATTTGTTGTATCTGATTCCAGTTACCCACTTGAAACATTCGTTTAGCCAGCTCGGCACTAGCTTCAGCTGACTCTTTCACCTGTTCGCTGTATCGGGTGAGCTCAGCAGCAGCTACTGCATTGAAATATGCAGCTCGGGTGTGGTTTGCCAACTTAAGCACTTCCATGGCAGTAGACTTCTGAGTTTGCTCAAATCTCCGCTTTTCAATTTCCACAGCTTTTGGCATGGTAATCAAAGAAAAAATGTTAAACGTGAAGGCCTGTTCGATTTTGTACTCGCCATCATTTTTGGCATACAACATTGAAAAGCGTGGATTAGGCAATCTGCCGGCCTGTACCAAATCAGCCTCCGATATACCTAAATCATAAAAGGCAGCCTGTAAGCCTCGATTGTTCAGTAGTGCAATCTGGACAGCGGCATCCGCGTTGATTTTCTGGGATAGTAATGACTGGACACGCTCATTGATCTTTTCATGTTCCTTTTCAGATTTAGGCCAAGCAATTTCCTGTTTAAGTTGTTTCTTGGCGATCTGCTGTACATTGTCAAAACCACCGTCTTTAGTGAACGTCGCACATCCGGTTAATACGAACACCGAAGCAAGCGCTAGCAATATTCCTTTATGCTTCAATGCAGTATCATTAATGTTCATGCTGAGCTCCTTCTGTACCATGCTGATGACTATGGCCAGTACCTGAAGTAGCGGGTATAGATAACACGCCAATACCGTGACGATAAACCACTTCACCACCTAACCAAGCAGTGACACTAATACCAATCGACAGTACCAATAATTGAATTACCATAAACAGAGATACTGGTTTTTTGAAGCCGTTCTTAGCGATATCCCACACTGCGACTCCAACCAGACCTAGAGCAGTTGGGATCGCCCACACCCGATGAGTCAGCATGGCCAGATGGCCTCCTTCATCATGGTTAACAGAATTGAAAGCCAACCAGCCAAAAATAACTGCACCTATTGCACCCAATGCAGCGAGCCATAAACTCATATGAGAGGCCACCGAAAAATGTTCTGTAATGGCGTACCGGCGAGTAAGGTAGGCGATCAAACCCAGCAAAAATGCAACGAGTGTCAATGCAATCGGAAAATGCACAATTGCCGGATGTACATTGGGGATTATTTCAAACCCTGTAGTTTGGGTGGAGGGCTTTGAATCAGGCTGGTTATCTGCCGAATTTGTTTGATCCTCATGGTTATGACTCCCATGATCATGGTTGTTATGTTCACTATTAGGCTCCGTTTGCTCTGCTGAATGCGTTTCCATTGCTGGCATGTCATCATGTTGATGTTCTTGCGGCATAGACTCATTCATGGATGTTGGTGACTCTTTAGCGTGAGCTTGTGAATTCACGTGCTCATGCTGGCTATGATCATGCATAGTGGCATGATCCATATTCATTGGTTGGCCTACATTACTTTTGGCTAATTGATTTTTCTGAGAGGACTTTTCTGTGCCATGTTGCGAATGGTCCATATGGTTCATCTGCGAGTGATCCATGCCTAACAAGTCATTAGATGGCATATTGCGCATGTCATGTCCTGCGTGACCACTTGAAGTTGGTGTATTGGCATCCATCCAATCTGTACGTTTTTGTTCAGTGTCACCTTTGTAATCATCAAACGCAGACTGATATGACTGTTCGGATTGACTATCCCCGGCGGCGCTCGTCTGACCGGACAATAACAGAATGACACTTGCGGCCGATAAGATATATTTAAACCAAGAGTAAGTGATATTGACTCTTGCCCCGTGTGGTCTTTCAATGAATGCCATAACAACTTTCGTGAACTAATAGCCAGCCTGTTGTAGGCTGGCCTGGTGAGATTTAGTGTTTATGAGTACCGGATTCTGCAGAGCTGCCATTTAATTCGGTTACCATATGATAATCAGTCATCATCTGATCCATCATTTGGTTCATGATATTTTGGTGCTCGGCAAACCAGTCATCCCGCTCTTTTTCGGTCATGCCTGCTTTTGGTTTCATAGACCGGCAGGTATCCATATTCTCATGCATTAATTTCATATGGTTGTCTAAAAGTTTTTGCCGTTCGGCCCCTTTGGCTGCCTGTGCTTGTTGTTGGACTTGCTTTGCCTGGGTGACACGTTGGATAAGCTGGCGTTGAGCTTCATCCATGCCAGCATTTGCGAGTGAAAAGAAGCCTGCAGCACAAAGTGCAATCACGATCATCATACGATTCAAAGTTTGCTTATTCATCTTGAAGCCTTTCTTAAATAATTTAAGTATTTATGCCTTGAGCTTTACTTCTTATCATTTGGCATTGAAATGACAGTTACCATTTTGCGCTGGGCTTGTTGACCACAACCTGACGGCAATATTACAAACTTGTCATGCTGTCTAGTGCGAACAAAAGCTGACATCATAAAAATGCCTATATTGATAGATGTTCCATAACTGATTGATGACTAGCGCATTACATCTTTGTAATCTTTGCCAGAGCCGTTAAATCTCATGCACAATTGATAGCATTAAGCTCGGTGCAAATTGCATATGAAAATCCTGATTATTGAAGATGAAACCAAAACCGGAGACTACCTGAAACAAGGCTTGTCCGAAGCAGGATTTGTGACTGATATCATGCGCGATGGCATCGATGGCTTGCATATGGCGATGACAGAAGATTACGATTTAATTATTCTTGACGTCATGTTGCCTGGCATGGATGGCTGGCAAGTTGTGAAGACTGTGCGGCAAATCGGCAAAGAAATGCCTGTCCTCTTTCTTACCGCACGTGATCAGATTGAAGACCGTGTTAAAGGGTTGGAATTAGGTGCCGATGACTACCTGGTTAAACCATTTGATTTTTCTGAATTGCTTGCACGTGTCAGAACGCTATTAAGGCGCGGTAAAATCAAAGAGGCAGAAGTATTGGAAGCTGCCGATTTAAAGTTGGACCTATTACGCCGACGAGTCAGCCGAGCAGGTAAACGAATCGAACTTACATCCAAAGAGTTTTCATTACTGGAATTATTGCTTCGCCGCCAAGGTGAGGTACTGCCACGTTCGCTCATTGCTTCCCAAGTTTGGGATATGAATTTCGATAGCGATACCAATGTCATTGAAGTCGCCATGCGACGCCTGCGTATGAAGGTGGACGATGACTTTGAACCCAAGCTCATCCAGACCATAAGAGGGATGGGGTATGTTTTAGAAACCCCTGAAAAATGATGCGCCCGCAATCGATTACCTTTCGGCTAACTCTGTTTTTCTCGACAGCATCAACTATAGTTTTGCTTTTGATCGGGCTATTAGTTGACTCACTAGTAGAGTCACACTTTGAACATATGGACCAAACTGAGCTTGAAGGAAAGCTTCAGCTCATAAGGCATGCTTTAGCAAATGTCCACTCTGACATGGATATGACTGAATTACCCGGTAAGTTAAATGACGCGCTTGTTGGTCATGCAGGTCTATTTGCTGCCATTCTGGACGCAAAACAACACCTTGTTTTTTCAACGACAGATAAAGCATTGACCGATCACCTGATGAGCAGGTTGACATCAAAAATATCATCTCAACATTCAAAAATGGTGATATTGAATCATGATGTTCAAATGTATAGAGGCCTATCTGCATATGCCGCCACTGACATACCAGGGCAGCCAAAAATGTTAATTGGTTTGGCCACTAATATAGAACATCACCAAGAGTTCATGGCAGCATTCCATCGCAACCTGTGGTTAGCGATTTGTGCCTGTATTGTCTTAACCATTCTATTAGGCTGGTTCGCTGCTAGGCGTGGTCTTGCCCCTGTTCGTGAAATGGCGGAAGTGACCAGAGGTGTTTCTGCAAGTCATTTAGGAGAGCGTATTCCCCTTGAATCTGTTCCACTTGAGTTGAATGGGTTAGCGCTCGATTTTAATGATATGTTGGCACGGCTAGAAAGCTCCTTTAAGCGTCTTTCGGAATTCTCATCTAATCTTGCTCACGAATTACGGACTCCGATTAGTAACTTGATGACCCAAACTCAGGTCATGCTGTCACGTGAGCGTTCTGCTGACGAGTATAGGGAAATACTATATTCAAGCCTGGAGGAGTATAAACGCCTGGCTCGCATGATCTCAGACATGTTGTTATTGGCCAAAGCTGATAATGGTCAACTTGTTCCAGATACAGAATTAATTGATTTGGCGCATGAGGTAAATGAACTTTTTGCGTTTTATGAAGCGGTGGCAGAAGAGAAAAATGTGGTGCTGACTGTATTGGGAGAGGCAACCACTAAAGGCAATAAGTTGATGTTGAGAAGAGCTCTAAGCAATCTTCTTTCTAATGCGATTCGACACACTTTAAAAAATAGTGAAGTCATAGTTCGGATTGAAACCCAACCAAATTTGGTGACATTGACGGTTGAGAATTCAGGAGAGCAGATCCCGTCGGAACATATACCTTTGTTGTTCAACCGTTTCTATCGCGTAGATCCATCCCGACAGAAAACCAGCGATGGCGCAGGCTTAGGGCTGGCAATTACAAAATCAATCATCGAAGCTCATCAAGGCAAAATTCGTGTCGTTTCTGATCAACATTCGACTAGGTTCGAAATCACTTTAACCAAAGGCTAATCTAACAATCGTCGAAAATGCCTCTTGACCTTACCATTATGGAAAGCTTTAGGATGACCGTGTTCCTCAGATGCCAAGGAATATCAATGATGTGTAACATTGTATTGAAAGACCCCCATTAATTAGAGATCACAAGGATTAAATATGAAAAAAATCATTACAAGTGTGTTTGTTCTGATTGCAAGCGCAATAGCAATTCCCGGCTTTACCATGGATGATATGCCTATGTCGTCTGAAAAGGTTTCAGAAAAGGTAATCACTGGCAAGGGTAAGGTGATGTCTATCAACAAATCCACCAATCAAATTAGACTCAAACATGAGCCAATCCCAGCTTTGAATTGGCCGGCGATGAATATGGAATTTAAGGTCAAAGAGAAAGCGTTACTCGACAAAGTAAAGATAGGTGACAACGTGACATTTACACTTGCTCCATCTGGTCAAGATTACGTTATCACCAGCCTGAAACAATAACGACCCAAACACTTGTTGGAATGTAACTTGACTGCTATATTCGGCAACTATATGAAGCTGATGCGCATAACGACCATGCTGTTGATACTGATACTGGCCTCTAGTCCAGTACTGGCGTCAGTGTGCTCTGTCTCCTGCGCATTGGATCAAGCTAGACACATGCAACAGGATAAGTTTGAAATTGCCATGCCATCTATGGATGTCGGTCATTGTGAGCATATGCAGCAATCGCCACCCGTCCAGCCTTCCGACACTCAAGACTCGTCACAGCAACATAACCATTGTTCTATGGCTGGCTGCCACTTTTCAATCGCGGCCACCCTGGAGTTAGACAAACAGGATTTCATGCTGAATGTTCCTGAGCATCAGCTATTGCACTTCAATGACTTTAGACGTTCCGCAGAACTCCCTCCCCCGATAAAACCTCCGGCTTGATTTGATATTCAGGGGCCCATACGTGCCCCTTGTTTGTCATTTTGAGTATTTCAGGAGTGTTTTATGAAAATCCTATCTCTAGGTATGCGCCTACTTTGCGGCTGGTCGCTCTTTTTCACCTATTCAGTCTATGCAGAACATGCCATGCATGGAGGCTTCGCCTCAGCGAATAGTCTTTCTTTAGGCGAGGCTATTGAATTATCAATTCAAAGGCAACCATTACTGCAGTCACTAGTAGATGCTGCCAAGGCGTCCAGAACCTCTGCTATCGCAGAAGCACAACTGCCGGATCCAAAAGTAAAACTTGGCATTATCAATCTTCCGGCAACAAATCGGGATGCATTTCGATTTGACCGTGAAGAAATGACCATGACCAGTATTGGCCTAGAGCAGGAAATGGTTCCGCAGGCCAAACGTGAGGCCACAGCGCAGTATTTGAATGCTGAGGCTAGACAATATGAAACGGAGCAATTAGTCAGCCAGCGCAACATACAGAGAGAGGTTGCCATCGCTTGGCTAGACACCTACGCTGCCCAACACAAGTTTGCACTGTATCGGGAAATCATAGAAACCATGCATGCCGAGCGCAAGGCCGCACTTGGTGCAGCCAGTACCGGTGGCAAGCCATTGAGTGACATCCTTAAACTGGATGCTCAATTAGCGTCTGCCAGGGACAAATCCCTGATGGCTCAGTTGGAAGAAAGAAAAGCACGTGCAGGACTCGCACGTTGGCTGGGAAATGATGCCAAAAGACAGCTCAGCGATGAGATGCGTCTTTATACGCCCAAACGCCCGCAGCTAACCATCCTAGACCAGCGTTCAGAACTGGAAGATAACCCTCAATTACTCAATGCAAGACAACAAGAGGCTGTGGCAGTCTCTGACCTTGATCGCGCTCAACTAGGCAAGCTATCGAACTGGAGTTGGGAGGTCGGTTACGGCAAGCGTTTTGCAGGCGCAAGTGACATGGTGACTTTCCAGGTTGCCTTTGATTTGCAAACAGATAGAGCGCACCGCCAGGATCAGCGTACGGCCGAAAAACAGTTGTTGCTAGAACGGGCGCGCAAGCTAACAGAGGATCGCCGCTTAGAACTGTCAGCAGCACTGGAGGCTGCACGTGCAGACTGGGAAATCACTGAGGCTCGCGAACTCGAACATCAGCAGCGTCTCATTCCTGCTGCGGATGCCAGGCTCAAATTGCTAGAAGCTGCCTATCGTGCAGGCAAGCCTAACTTGGCAGAGGTCTGGGAAGCAAAACGAGATGTGTTGGAAATACAGATTGAGCATTTGAATATCCAGACTGAACTACAACGTGCAGCAATCAATATTGCATTCCTCTTGAATGACGAACATTTTTTCACCGCACAATCACCTGCAGGGAGTCACCCATGAAACGCTTGAACCAGATATCACTTGTCATACTGTTTGCGCTGGTCAATATGGGAATTTGGTTGTGGTGGTTGCAGTCGCATGGCTCTGCTCCCTCATCGGAAACAACACCCAAAGCTGAGACATCTGCACCAATGATCAATGGTGTAGTACAGGACGGTAGTGGCAAAACCGTTGCATATTGGTATGACCCTATGGTCCCTACGCAGAAATTTAACAAGCCAGGCAAGTCACCGTTTATGGACATGCAACTGGAACCCAAATACATGGAAGCGAATACTGAAAATGCTGGGGTCTCTATCCCAGCGCAAATTCAGCAAAATCTGGGAATACGCTTAGCAACCGCCAGTATGTCCCAATTTGGGGAAACCTTGTCGGCAGTCGGCCGCATTGAACCAAACCAGCGCGGGTACTACGTAGTACAAACCCGTGTGCCAGGCTTTGTAGAGCGCTTAAGCGTACGCGCCATCGGAGATAATGTTGTCAAAGGACAAAAAGTCGCAGAGGTATATGCGCCTGAATTATTGACCGCACAACAGGAGTATTTAGCTCTATTGGCATATCAGCCTGGTTCAGAGAATGCTAACGCCGGTGAAATGTCGTTCAATACCCGCGACCTTGCACAGGCTGCACGTAACCGTCTGAAGTTACTCGGGATGAGCGAGAGCGAAATTGTAGCCATCACCCATGCTGGCCGTGCCAATGCACGCTTCAGTGTTTATGCCCCGGCATCCGGCATCGTGACGGAATTGGGCTTGCGCGAAGGGGCACAACTGATGCCCGGCAGCAGCTTGATGCAAATCACTGACTTTTCGAATGTATGGCTAATAGCAGAAGTCCCGGAGCGGGATGTAGGCCGCGTACACCTAGGCAGCGAAGCAGACATCCAGCTACAAGGCATGCCAGGTGAAACATTAAAAGGTAAAGTCAGCTATGTTTATCCCACGCTGGATAACACATCACGCACTATGCAGGTACGCATTGAGTTGCCAAATAAACAGGGCAAGCTGCGCACCGGCATGTTTGCCAATATTATGCTGGCAGGTGCTAAGCATGAATCAATTGCTGTTCCGAGTGAGTCGGTCATCGTGACGGGCACCCGTAAAGTGGTGATCGTCAAACTGCCAACCGGGTTTAAACCGGTCGAGGTGACTACCGGAGAAGAATATGCTGGCAATACCGAAATACTTTCTGGTTTGTCAGACGGTGACCAGGTTGTGGCATCCGGTCAGTTCCTGATTGACTCGGAAGCTTCGCTCTCAGGAGTACTTGCAAAGCTCTCACAGACAACACCCTCAGAAGCAACCGAAATATCGATGAAGATGGATGGACACAACACTCCCCAGTCTGCTCAGAAAATGCCACAGGGTAGCGGCAAAGTGACGGCCATAGATCGCAAAAATAGTCAGGTTACCCTCGCGCACGATCCGATTCCTGACTTGGGTTGGCCAGCTATGACCATGGCCTTTCAGGTAAAGGATGTCATGCAGCTGGATACGCTTAAACCAGGCGACCAAGTGAGCTTCGACCTAAAGTCTGACCCGGTAACGGAACAGTACGACATCGAGCATATCCACAAACAGTCTGACCAAGCGCGTGTGATGAAGGGGCAGAAGTAACCATGCATACACCTAAACAACCATCTCACACACTTGGCGTCATCACTAGATTGATCCAGGTGTCGGCTGCCAACCCACTTCTGGTCATTCTGGTTAGCTTAATAATCACGGCCTGGGGTTTTTTTGCCATGCTACGAGCCCCTCTGGATGCCATCCCTGACTTGTCTGACACGCAAGTTATCATCCGTACGCCCTGGGCCGGCCAAGCACCACAGATTGTCGAAAACCAAATTACCTATCCGTTGACGACGACGATGCTTTCCGTACCTGGGGTGAAAACAGTACGCGGCTATTCTTTCTTTGGCGATTCATTTGTTTATATCTTGTTTAATGATGGCACAGATCAATACTGGGCCAGATCGAGGGTACTGGAATACTTAAGCCAGATATCTTCGCGCCTACCCAAAGGTGCTTCACCTAGCTTGGGTCCGGACGCAACTGGTGTGGGCTGGGTTTACGAATATGCATTGGTGGATAAATCCGGTCAGCATGATCTTGGTGAATTACGGGCCATGCAGGACTGGTTTCTCAAATTTGAGTTGAAAACCATCCCTGGCGTGGCCGAGGTAGCGACGTTAGGTGGTCTGGTTCGCCAATATCAAATACAGGTGGATCCAGATAAATTGCGTAACTACAGAATCCCATTATCGAAAGTGACTGCGGCCATTCAAAATGCCAATCAGGACACAGGTGGTGCAGTGATTGAGCTGGGCGAGGCGGAATACATGATACGGGCGCACGGTTATCTAGACACGCTAGAAGACTTCAAAGCCATTCCAATCAGTGTCTCGGAAGCGGGGACGCCGATTCTGCTAGCGGATATTGCCCGCGTGCAGCTAGGCCCAGAATTGCGCCGTGGCATAGCTGAGTTGAATGGTGAGGGGGAAGTTACAGGTGGCGTGATTGTCGTCCGTGCTGGTCAAAATGCATTACAGGTGATTGATGCCGTCAAATTAAAACTTGAAACACTAAAAAAGAGCCTGCCTGCAGGCGTCGAGGTAGTCACGACTTACGACAGGTCCCAACTAATCAAGCGTGCAGTTGATAATCTCACTCATAAGCTGATTGAAGAGTTTCTCGTCGTAGCGCTAGTATGCCTGGTGTTCTTATGGCATCTCAGGTCAGCCATGGTGGCGATTGTCGCATTGCCACTGGGTATATTGATCAGTTTTATAGTTATGGACTATCAGGGCATCAATGCCAACATAATGTCACTGGGTGGTATTGCGATTGCCATTGGCGCCATGGTCGATGCTGCCATTGTGATGATAGAGAATGCGCACCGCAAACTCGAAGAGTTTCGCATAGCAAATGGGGAGCCTGATCAGCGACAAAGAGCAGCGGTGATTATTGAGGCGGCCTGCGAAGTTGGCCCGGCTTTATTTTTCTCATTGCTGATTATTACCTTGTCATTCATTCCGGTATTTACGCTGGAAGCCCAAGAAGGAAAATTGTTTGCACCGCTGGCTTATACCAAAACCTATGCCATGGCCGCAGCAGCTGGTCTGTCAGTCACATTGATTCCCGTATTAATGACCTTTTTCATTCGTGGCAAGATACGCCCCGAAGCTGATAATCCATTAAATCGCTGGTTGATCGCCATTTACAAGCCCATGCTTTCGCAAGTACTCAAGCATCCGGTACTGACCTTGGGGGTGGCAGTACTCCTGGTCGTCATGACATTGATCCCACTCGGTAAACTGGGTAGTGAATTCATGCCTCCGCTTGATGAAGGAGATTTGCTCTACATGCCCACTGCTTTACCAGGCCTATCTGCGTCCAAAGCTTCCGAAATTTTGCAGTTAAGTGACCGCCTGATTAAGACGGTGCCTGAAGTGAAATCGGTATTCGGTAAGTCAGGTCGTGCAGAAACAGCTACTGACCCTGCGCCCCTCGAAATGCTGGAGACAACCATTCAATTCAAGCCACGTTCGGAGTGGCGTGCGGGCATGACCACCGAGAAACTGATCCATGAACTAGATACCAGATTGAAAATACCTGGCATGGCCAATGTCTGGGTGCAACCCATACGCAATCGCATTGACATGCTATCTACTGGGATCAAAAGTCCGGTAGGTATTAAAATCGGAGGAGCGGATCTGGCCACTTTGGAGAAACTCGGTCAGGAAGTAGAACGCATCATGAAAACGGTCCCCGGCGTGGGTTCGGTTATTGCTGAACGAGCTACTGGTGGACGTTATCTGGATGTGCGCATCGACAGATTGAAGGCAGCACGCTACGGTTTGAATATTACCGATGTCAACGAACTGGTTTCTAGCGCAATTGGCGGTGACAATATCGGCGAGAAGATTGATGGGCTGGCACGTTTTCCGATCAATCTGCGCTTTCCGAGGGAGGTCCGGGACTCCGCCGATAAGCTCAAAACGCTGCCTATCATTACAGAGTCAGGTGCCAGCGTACCCTTGGGAGCCATAGCTGAGGTTAGCTACACCAACGGTCCGCCGATGATCAAAAGTGAAAATGCACGCCCCAATGTCTGGGTGTATGTTGATATACAGGATAGAGACTTGGGTAGTTTTGTTAACGAAGCCAAGGCCACATTGGATAAACAATTACAACTTCCAGCTGGCTACTCACTCAACTGGTCTGGACAGTTTGAATATTTTGAACGCGCATCTAAACGACTAAGTTATGTGGTGCCCATGACCATAGGGATCATTTTCATACTGCTGTTTATGGCATTTAAACGGATAGGGCCTGCTTTGTTAATCTTAACCAGCCTGCCATTTGCTTTGGTGGGTGCCATCTGGTTTCTGTACCTGCTTGGTTACCATTTTTCTATTGCCAGTGGTGTTGGCATGATTGCCTTATCCGGTCTGGCTGCTGAATTCGGCATTATCATGTTGGTTTATCTGGATGAGGCTGTAGACCGTTACAGGCAAGCCGGAAAACTAAACAGCAAGCAAGATTGGCATGATGCCTTGATTGAAGGTGCTGCTTTGCGAGTACGCCCTAAGGCCATGACAGTGGCCGTGATCTTGGCTGGCTTGATTCCGATATTGATTGGGGACGGAACTGGCTCTGAGGCAATGAGTCGGATAGCAGCTCCTATGGTTGGAGGAATGTTAACTGCCCCATTACTGTCACTTTTTGTACTACCTGCAGCCTATATGTTGCTCATAAGAAAAACAAACTGATAAAAATAGGGCCGGAGCATGCCAGTGTGATGGCCCTAAACACTCTTCAATTCTGAAGTCATCACCCTCACAGCTCGATTAAACATTTTTAATAACAAGCATTCTTCAAGGCTAACCACATCAGGCAACGTGATCCGATAAACCGTCAATAATAGGACACTCTGGCCGATCATCTCCATGACAGCAGTCCACCAGCTTTTTTAGCTCAGATTTAATTTTCGCTAATTGTGTAATCTTTTGCTCCAAATCCTGTACATGCTTTTGGGCCAGTGCTTTTACATCACTGCTCGACCGGTCTGGGTCTCCCCATAAACCAAGTAAATCCTCTATTTGTTTAATTGAAAACCCAAGATCGCGTGCATGACGGATGAAAGTTAGCGTATGCACATCTTTCTCAGAATATTGTCTATATCCAGACAAAGTACGTGAAGCCGCTTGTAGCAAGCCAACACTTTCATAATGCCGGATCATTTTCGCAGATATTCCGGATTGTTTGGCAGCCTGACCGATGTTGAAAAACCGACTCATGATGATGGCTCCTTAATGTAACGCGAACATTCTTTTGTACTGCTTCATTTTATTATCAACTAAAACGCTTGACCTTCCAATCATTGGAAGGTCTATGCTTAAGATACTATCAACTTCAACCAAGGAGTTCATTATGCAATTACATATTGAAAATATGACGTGTGGCGGTTGTGCCCGGGGTGTCACCAAGGCCATTAAAGATGTAGACCCAGAAGCCAATATCGTGACTGACCCGCCAAATAGGTCGGTGACAGTTGAAAGCTCTGCTGCTCCAGGTCTGATAGTTTCTGCTTTGGAAAAAGCCGGCTTCCCACCTCGCCAGTAGTAATTCATCAGCCTGTTGAATTTATCAACAGGCTTTTTTATGTACATATTTCTTAAGCAACTAGCGGCTGGAAACGACGTAACCGCAAAGCATTTGCAAGTACAAATACACTCGATAAGGCCATGGCGCCAGCTGCAATGATTGGCGACAGCAATAATCCAAAGGCTGGGTACAATGCCCCAGCAGCAACCGGTATCAATGCCGTGTTATAGCTGAAGGCCCAGAACAGGTTTTGCCGAATGTTGCCTATGGTTGCCTTTGATAAGGCAATAGCGTTTGGAACGCCTTGAAGATTGCCAGAAATCAAAACCACATCGGCTGACTCCACAGCCACATCGGTTCCGGTACCGATGGCGAGGCCGACATCAGCCTCAGCCAGTGCCGGCGCATCATTGATACCATCTCCCACAAAAGCGGTATACCCGTAACTCGATTTCAAGCGACGAATTGCTTCGACTTTACCTTCAGGCATTACTTCAGCGATGACTTCGTCTATACCCAACTGATTTGCGATTGCACGGGCTGTGCGGGCATTGTCACCGGTAATCATAGCCACTTTCAGGCCTAGTTGATGCAATGCGGCTATCGCTAGTGGTGTGCTAGCTTTGATGGGATCAGCGACTGCAATAATCGCTGCCAGTTTTCCATCAATCGCCGCATATAAAGGTGACTTGCCTTCTTTGCCTAGTCGTTCAGCTGTGTTTGCAAAGTTTTCTACCCCTAGACCGAGTGCACGTATAAATCGGTCGGCACCTATCTCAATCTTCGCCCCTCCTACCGTTGCTCGAACTCCCATACCGGTAATGGATTCGAAATCGTCCAATTCCGGCAATATAATGCTCTCTTCATTAGCTGCGGCCACAATGGCACGGGCAATTGGATGTTCAGATTGAGATTCCACGGTTGCCACTTTTGCTAGAACATCACTGCGGTCAAAGCCTATTGCGACTTCTAAATCGGTCAGCACTGGACGACCTTCCGTTAACGTGCCGGTTTTATCTACGGCCACTACTTGAGCGTCTTTCAGCATTTGCAAGGCTTCGCCTTTTTTGAAAAGCACACCCAATTCAGCACCTCGGCCAGTACCGACCATAATAGAGGTTGGTGTGGCCAAGCCCATCGCACACGGGCAAGCAATGATCAATACAGCCACGGCATTGACCAGTCCATATGTCAAAGCTGGAGATGGCCCAAATATCATCCAAGCTATAAAGGTGATAACGGCTGCAAGCATAACCGCAGGCACAAACCACATAGTGACCTTATCGACGACCGCTTGAATAGGCAATTTGGAACCTTGTGCCTGTTCAACCATACGGATGATTTGTGCAAGCATGGTCTGTCCACCAATGGCTTCAGCACGCACTCTAAAAGCGCCTGTTTGGTTGATGGTTCCGCCTACAACGCGTGAACCTTGTGTTTTTTCAACTGGTATTGGTTCACCCGTGATCATTGATTCATCTACAAAGCTTTGACCATCAGTGACTGTGCCGTCCACGGGTATTCTTTCGCCTGGTTTTACTTCAATCATGTCATCTATTACTACGTCATTGATTGCAATACTTACAAAACTTCCATTACGCATCACATGCGCTTCTTTGACTTGCATTTTTGCCAATCGCTTAATCGCTTCTGATGTACGACCTTTAGCTTTCGATTCGAGATAACGACCAAGCAAAACCAATACAACAATGATCGCTGCAGCCTCGTAGTAAACATTGACTGTGCCATCAGGTAAAAGGTGAGGGATGAATGTCGCGACAACAGAATATCCAAATGCAGCCGTAGTTCCTACAGCAACAAGAGAGTTCATGTCTGGGGCTAGGCGATAAAGGGCGGGAAAGCCTTTCTGGTAGAAACGCCGTCCAGGTATGGTCAATACAATTGCTGTTAATGCGAACTGCAGGTACCAGCTCCAATCCATGCCAATTGTAGAAAGAATCAACTCATGCGCGCCCGGAATGAAGTGAGAGCCCATTTCAAGTAGAAACACGGGTAAAGCGAAGGCGGTGGCTAAGTACAGGTCGCGTTTTAGCGCTGCTCTTTCAGCATCTTTTTTGAGACTATTGGCATCGTTATCAGGCTCAAATCCTGAAGAAATCTCTTTTGCCTCATATCCGATATTAGTGATCGCGGAAATCAGTTCATTCGCTGAAACATTTCCTTTAATGGTTGCTCGTTCGGTCGCTAAGTTTACTGTGGCTTCAGAAACACCTGGCACTCCTTTGATGGCACTTTCCACGCGACCTACACAACTGGCGCATGTCATTCCTTCTACAGAGAGCTCTATCGTATTGCTTGGCACGCTATATCCCACATTTTCAACTGCGGTGATTAATTCTTTGCGATCCACTGGTTTTACCAAGTGAATATCTGCACGTTCAGTGGCTAAGTTGACTGATACACTGCCTACACCATCCACTTTTGATAATGCAGTTTCCACTCTACCTACACAACTGGCGCAGGTCATACCGTCAATGGGCAAATTGATAATGTCAGGATTTGAACTCTTGTTTTCGATGCGTTCTGTAGTCATCACGGACTCCTTGCATAGTCGTGAGTCACACTTTAAACCTTCCCATATGGGTAAGGTCAAGCCAATCCTGATAATCCTATGGTTGAGGGCTGACGGAAATATTGATCACAGGAATTACTAAAGTCGGTGAATCCACGCAGATAATTAGAAGCTCTCAATCTGACCTAAGGGGGTAAACTCATCAACATAGTTCATTCATTATTAATCTGTAGCTGCACTTCATTGGCTTCCGGATTAAGTGAGCTTATTGAATTTGTTTTTTGTTTTCTAATTTTTTCTTATAGTTGTGCATTTTGTAGGCAAAAATGGACAATCCAATGGCAAAGATGGTACCAATAATACTTAGGTAAATCGCTACATTAAGCATGGCTCACTTATCACTTTTCTTTATTTATCCCAGCCCAACCATCTGAGATCGCCTTTTTGATTTCATCAAGAGAAGCTACATTGTTAGTCTTTTCGGCCAACATTCCGAAGAAATGTGATTCAGACAATTTTGCGTAAGTCTCAGACATTTCGCGCTGGCTTTTTCTCAATAAATCGATTTCTTCTGCAGTCAGCATCCGAGAGCTATTTAGATCTCTCTTTGCTAACAATTGATGCAGTTTGCGGGTTGAGGGAGTCAAAGAGTCATTAAATTCTTCATTCTCTGAGTCACTTCTCATATTCAAGCCCTCTGTGAATTAATTGAAAATACCTGACTTTGCAGGATATTACAGGCTTTTTGCAATATCAACTCCAGCCTGAAACTACCACTAAACTCTATTGTTTATGCCTAAACTTTATTGTCCGTATACATCAACGTACATAAATCAGACGCATACCACTTTGACCTAGAAACCTGATGATCAAGAGATCATCTGACAACTAGACCTTATGCATTAAAGTGGCGCGCTCTTGTCAGGCGCAACTTCAATTTTCAAGTCTGAAAAATTGCTTATACTTACTGCGCCACAAGGAAAACAAGCGACAATTTCCAACTCGCCACCCATTGCCTCGATATGGGTCCTCAAACTAGATAAATACATATCTGCGCGTTTTTCTAATTTTGCAATTGATTGTTGCTGAACATTCAATACTTGAGCCAGCATTAGTTGAGAGAGGCCATATGCTTGCTTTAATTGATGAAGTGGCAACTCTCTTAAAAGTTGTTCTGTCATAGCTTGAGAACGCAGCTGCGATTCAGATCTCATATTTAACCGAATATCCGAGAATTCTTTAGCCATCTTTGACTCATTTCTTTTATGTGTTAACAGTATCATCGAACAACATTTCAGCTGAATTCTTGAATCGCTTGAGCTTAAACCGCTCCGCCATAATTTATGGCACTTAATATTTTCTGAACCTCAGCAAATCCAGAGGATGATTTGGCCATAACGATAGGAGCACCCCCTAACAAGGCGTGATATTGATTGAGCCAAGACTCAGCAACCGGTTCGGAACCGAAGGCATGAAGAGCCAAAGCACGAATCTGTACAAGGTTTGCAGCACTGTTAGACTCTACAATCATATTAACCTACTGGTTTAATGCGGAGGTGATTCATGAAATCCTGGTTAAGGGTTATTCGTCCTCCGACTGCTACGGTTAGTGTGATAATTTGCATCCTAATAATGTGTCCTATGCTAACTAATTGATGAGTACACTTTATTAATTTGCACGAGGCTTTCTTTCTTTGACAGACTGAAGAGGCGCCCGTCGTTTAGTTCGATCGTGACCTTTTCTGTATCATCGGTTTTGTTTTGATACACTGATTTAATTATTTCTTTTTGCCATGTCCTGGCGCCATCTAATGTGAAAGAGTTCATCAGATAAATATGGTTGATTTTTAATTCTGTGTTTTTGATCAAACTCAGTAAATCATCATCTGCACCAATAATTATTTCAATTGATTCAGAGCTTCCTTTAATGGAAGTGCAGTTTGCGTGAAACCAATAATCACAATCAACAAGATAGACGTAGCGCCAATAATTGGGATTAAGATCGCCTATATTAGTATGCGGAATATTATCCTCATCAATTGTTACTAACATTATTTCGGAATATTCGATGAATGTGTCCTTTAGATTATAGTCCTTTAGGACACATTTTGGCTATATAAGCTCCTTTATAGGGGCTTCGTATGGAAATTCAAAAAGCGCTGGGTTTAGCCATCAAAGAGATTCGAATAAGTAAAGGATTAACGCAAGAGTTTTTTAGTGACATATCAAGCAGAACTTATGTGTCAGTCCTGGAGAATGGAAAAAAGAGACCTTCCATAGAGAAGATTGATAGCTTGGCGACAGCCATGGGAATACACCCTCTGACAATACTTACACTATCGTATTTAATCTTGGATAAAGAATTAAATATTGCTGAGTTGCAAAATAAAATCTCAAGTGAGTTGGAAAAAATAAAATCAGTTTAAATCGTTAGCTTACTCAATCGTAAACGAACGTACGCGTAGGCTATCCAAGATTTTTATTTTTGGTAAGTCCTTCAGAACCCCGGAATGTTTTAGAGTTTGCCAAGGTGCAACCATGAATTTCTTAATATGATAAATACAAATACCCCATACACTTAGGATCGTGCCTAGTGCCAAAAGTATTCCCCATACGGATACGCTGGATGAACCAGTAATGGCAAACAAATTAATCCCACAAACGAAACTGATGATTACCAATATAACGAAACCAATAATAGGCGACACTTTGTCTGGTGTGACAAGAACTTTATTCTGATTCACTCTAATTTGACCAGACTTGATCAATGTTTTTACCTCTATGTCGGTTAAGTTGTATCGATTTTTGATTGCAATGATTTTAGTACGTACTACCGAATTAGCATTCAATCCGAAGCGATACTTAAACATTCTTTGATTACCCAATGCCACTCGGTCCAGCTCCTCATCTGAACGAGTCGCCATATACACCTTCATTGATACGGGTAGATTTAATTCATAGTAGTCCCGGTTGGCATTTCTTTGTTGTTCAGCAATGTTCAATTCTATATTTTGAGCTTGATTAGTCATGATGAGTGTATGCAGTATCAGAGATTAAATAATCATCCTTCGTAGTAGTCTCGTCCAGCATTACGCTGAATAGAATTAATGTTGATGCTAATCGACGTTGGCTGTTGGGTTAGTAAACTCAAAGGATCTACAGTGTTTTTGGATTCAAAATGCGCTGCTACAGCGGCCATGATATTACGTTGACGTAATGTCTCATCAGTCCACAAATGACCGTTATAAAGCTCAATCGCTAAATCAAAATCTTCAATATCAGGTTTTATCCCATCCAAGAACTTTTTGATTTCAGGATCCGTGCCAGCCTCATTTAACTTGTTATTCTGGATTAGGAGCATGATAGCTTTTGCTGCAATATCTTTCTTTAGAATAGCCCCTCTGGCAATTGATATTTGAAGCTGAATCATTCGTAAGAAAGAAATATCAATTTGAGTTTCACCTTTCATGGTGCCCTCGCCAGTCAAAAGCCAATCTATTGAGATGCCAAATTCAATTTTTAAGGCATAGAGAAATTCAGCACCAGGTTTTTTGATGCCTCTCAGAACATCACTGACAAAACCTTGCGACACTTTAACCCTTGCAGCAAATTCAGATTGGCTCAATCCAAACATAGCTAATAGCGAAGATAATCTTGTTCCAATGCTATCAAGATTAGATAAGGAAGTTGAACGTATGGCTTGATTATTCATATCAGTATAAGATATATTAATTTATCTCTAAAGAGATATAAAATACTTAATAGAGATAGGTTACTCCTTAATACGGACTTTGTCATCTCCAATATGGATGGAATTGAAATCAATTATCGGCTTCGACGTCTTGGAATAACCCAAGCGAAAATTGCACGCACCCTTGGTGTAGCCAGTGGTGTGGTGAGCAATGTAATTCATGATCGAATTACTGCTTATGCGGTAGCAAGCCATATTGCGCGATTGTTGGAGTGTGAAATAGAAGATTTATGGCCGAAGCGCTACGTGTTTAAGCCAAGAAAAAGTACAACTCAGAAGGACGCTATGAATGCATGCGTATTATTGGAAGGAGACGTGAAATGCCCTGATGAAATTGATTGATCCATTGTGGGCCCATAAAACGCAAAACCCGAGGATTCCGGCCTCGGGTTGCGAACTGCTATCAAGTAATCGACTTGAAACTGTAGTATCTGCGCCACGCGTGAAGATGTCAAGTCACGCGTGATGGGCTTTTTCATCCCTGTGATTGAAAAGATTGCGTTAAGCAGCTGTTCTCGCATTCTAAATAAAGGAGAAAATCCCTGATGCGGATTCCAATACATTTACAGCGTGAAATCTCACGGCTGTATTTTCATACCCCCGAACAATCATCTCGTGCGATTAGCCGCTCTATTGGTGTTGCAGCCAATACAGTATCCAGGCTTGTTGATGCCATTAAAAAAAGCAATAAAAGTTCTGAAGAGTTGAACGAATTAGATGATGATGCGTGGCAAGTAGCTCTGAGTCTTACACAGAGAACTAGGACAACAAAAGAAAATCCTGATTGGGCACACATACATCAGGAAATGCTTCGACCCGAAGCAACCAGAGAACAATTATGGCGGGAATGGAAAGAAAACAATCCTAACGGTATTGGATACTCTCAATTTACTGCCGGGTATAGAAAATGGATTGGTGCTCAAAGACTGGTCATGCGCCAAATTCACCGCCCTGGGGACAAAATGTTCACTGATTTCGCTGGCCAAACCATTGAAATTCGTAGCATGTCTGGAGAGGCTTCCCGTTACGCACAACTCTTTGTTGCTGTAATGGGATGTTCTAACTACACCTATCTTGAAGCCGTTTGGCAACAAACATCAGAGTGTTGGGTGAGTGCTCAAACTAATGCTTTGGAGTTTTTTGGAGGAATTCCGAATTGGATTGTCAGTGACAATCTTAAGGCTGCTGTAAGTCGACGGGAGCGTGATCGTATAACTATCAATCCTGCTTACTCGGAATTTCTCCGACACTATGGAGCAGCATCACTACCAACTAAGCCTAAATCACCTAAGCAAAATGCTAAAGCCGAAGCTGGCGTTCAGATCGCACAGCGATGGGTTTTGTTTGCCTTAAGAGATCGGATATTTTTTAGCCTAGAAGAAGCAAATCAAGAAATTCGTCGATTAAATATTGCTCTGAATGAACGCCCTTTTAAGAAAATGGAAGGGTGCAGGAAAAGTAGATTCGAAGCACTCGATTTGCCAGCCTTACGCCCGCTCTCCGAAACACGATATGTATATGCCAATTGGCGATATGCAGTTCGGGTTGGAGACGATTATCTTATCGAACACCAGAAATCTTTTTATTCAGTTCCATGGAGGTATCGTGGTGAAACAGTAGATGTCAGATTCAATGATCGGATGATTGAAGTATTCCGTAAAAATGTACGTATCGCAATTCATGCAATCATCAATGAAATTGGAGGCCTTTCCAGAATAGAAGATCATATGCCAGCCGCGCATCGTAACGTTCTTGAAGGTGAGCCTTTAGCTTTACTCAGGTGGGCGAAGAGCGTAGGCGAAAATGCAGAAAGAATGATTACCTATCATTTAACCGAACGACACGATCCAACCAACGGCATCAGGGCGGCAAGAAAAATGCGGGAGATCTCGAAGCTTTATGGAGAGGAGCGCTTTGAAGCTGTATGTACTTATGCCCTAAGCTTGAATATAACTGCACTTCGTAGCATTGAATCCATTATTAAAAATGATGCTGATTTGAGGGCTCGCCATATTGGAGCACTTTCACAGACTATAAATCGAACGGTGCACTCTGATGTTCGAGGACCAAATTATTTTGGAGAATAAGATGTCAATCGTTGAACAAACTTTATCGAACCTTCGATTACTTAAACTATCTGGAATGGCTGACACTTACAGCTTGCAACTTGATCAACCAAATTTGAATGTAAAATCGTTCGATGAAAGATTTGCCATGCTGGTTGATTACGAAATAACCAATCGGGAAACTCGACGTATTCAACGTTTTATTAAGTCAGCTGGCTTTCCGGAACGGTGTTCTTTAGAAGATCTGGATGACAGACCTAGTAGAGACTTGGATAAACAATTGATTTCAACATTGGCAACATGCGAGTGGATACATCGAAAGCAAAATTTAACCATCCGCGGCGCGACTGGTACTGGTAAAACCTGGCTTGGAACTGCTATTGGAACTCAAGCATGCAGGCTCGGCATATCGGTGATATACATACGTAGTAATCAGCTGCTTTCAGATATTGCGACAGCACTAGCTGACGGGTCACTAGCCAGTCTAAAAACTAAACTCATTAAACCGGCATTATTAGTTATTGACGATTTTGGACATGGACAAATCAATATATCCGTTGGCCATGTCCTTCTGGATATTATCGATCAACGGATGCGCTCAGGCTCTCTATTGTTTACAACTCAATATCCCTTTGAGCAATGGCATGACCTATTTCCGGATCCAACACTGGCAGACGCTATCCTGGATCGGGTAGTGCATCAGTCACATGTACTTCATTTGAAGGGGGAATCTATGCGTAAATTGCGCGCAAAGAAAAAGCTTACTGGTCAATAATACTTTGTTTAATCCAAACTGCTGCTTGATAAAGTAGAAGCGGCAGTTTGGTTCCTAAGACTAATGAAATCGATTTCTTAATCTGGTAACTTGATGCCGAGATCACTAAACACCAGATTAAGGTCATCCCTATCTAAAGGCCACATCTCCACAGTCCTGGCAGGACTATGAGATGCTAAGTAATAAATAAGCAATATGGCTGGTTGTGAAAATATGTGTCGGATTTCACGGTATTGTTTTATTTTCGGGTAGATATAGCCAACCTTATCCAAGAACGCTGAAATATCTGCAATCGGATTTTCAGGCAGTAATTCAAAATAAGTATCTACTAAAAGTTGATTTGATGGTTCCTCACCCACATTTTGGTGAATATTTGCTTGATATCTATCCTTTAATAAATCAAGGATATCGTTTTGTGGCTTGATTGCCTTCGCAATGTCTTGCATTGCCTGTTCGAAGAACTCGTCTGTTGCTTCGATCAAAGCCATACTTTTTGCAACAGTTCTTTTAACGCCTGGCTGCGCAACCGTTTTAGGCTTGTATAGCGTGTCGTGAGTCAGTTCACTATGGGCATGTTGCAGCAATGTCCTTATTTGGACCTCACAGGAAGTATTTTCTAATATTTCAATACCCGAAAATTTATTACCTTTTGTCGCGCGAAGTACGAAGTGCACCGATTGGTATGAGAATTCTAACGGTTTCTCTAAGCGCTCAGCTTCATAATCTCTGTCCTTGGAAGCATCCCAGAACAGTTTGTTTTCTGGCGCCTCAATAATTTGGCAGACCTTTTTGATGTCGCTAGTCAGTAGAACGACAAACCGCATACCGACCTTATCGGTAACATCATCGTAAGGATTTGCGTATTGCTTGCGATAGAAAGCCTTATCCACCAAAGTAGAGTCAAGCTTAAGTCTCGGTTTTACGGGAACCTTCAGAAAGTAATCGAGTTGGGTCGGAGCAATGGACGTTTTTAAAGCCTGCTCAATCGTGTATTTAATGAAATCAGCCCAAGCCTGGTAAACCGGTTTCTCCTGTTCCCAGCGCTTAAGGAACTCCTGTTCCGTCATTCTTGATCCATAATTCGACCCCGGATAATTATCTGGGTCCACTTAGGTGTTTGGCCATCTGCGGTGGGTTCGCCATCAATTACGCTCATGTTCACAAAGTCCTCAAATGTCTCTGGTGGAGCAGTCAATTTGATATTGTGGCCAAACACGATTTTGCGTTGTTTTAGTGCTGACGCCACTTCAGTTAGATCTTTGTGGATCGCATTTAATGTGAAGCTGTTTTGCACCATGTGCTGTCGATATGCGTCTTGCAATTCTGCGGTGGGAATATAAGCCTCCGAGAAAGCTGAAACTTGCACTGTCGCTGTATTATCCACTTTGAGATATGTTGTTAGTGCAGTCAGTAAATCACTTCTAGTTTCCTCATCAATATTCGCTCTCTTAATGAAGTCCTTAGTCAACGTATGAAACTGTTTTGTTTGGAATGCACTATCCGTTGGAAAAGCCAATCCTAAGAAGGTTTCGTAAAAGTACTGTGCCGCACCTTGACGATTTCCCTTTGTGGCAAGATCATCAAATAGAAATCCTTTCCATTGGGCTGACGGGTTTTCAGGACTCGGCACTGCATCAATATTCGCTTGGATGAATGCACCAATTTTGTAGAGCTTGGCCTGCGGAGTAAGAATTAAATCCTTTAAATATTGAAGTAATAGCTGTCCTTCTTCTTGCCGTTTAATAAATCCCGCATGTGGCTCAGCTTTAATCACGCACATTAAATTGCGTGCTGGATGACCGCATGTTCCCTCGATCACTACTACGATACCACCAGGAATCCCTTTGCTCTTCTGCGCTTCTGCCAAATTGGCAGTCACAGTTTGTGAAAGGTTAATAAACGCATTATCGTTGCCTGTAGTTTGAATAATTTGATTTGCTAAATCCCAAAGGCTGTTATTTAGGGTATTTTGGATTTGCATCTCAATGCCATGGGACGACTCACCTAAAGCTTCAGTAATTCGGATCTGAAGTGCGCTTTTCGCATCGTTCTCAAGATGAATAAGCTGCTGACCATAATTGGGTTCTACTATGTTGCGATTGACATCTCTTCGATGCACTTCATGGATAATGATTCTGTTGATAGTCAGATTGTGAAACATAAGCTACCCCCTGAAGTAGTCAGTCCAGCATTGAACCCTCATGCCGGAAATTCGATGTTTTTATTCAAATTTATTGTTAGTTTAGTAAAGCAATTTCTAGAGCTAAATTAGCTTACTTCAAGTTTGATTACAAGTGAATATCAGCAATGTATAGGTTTTAATAGCCTTCAATGATATAGAGTAGGCATTTGTGATATGAAATTTAATCGTCATCCTTGTTACTGCTCCACTCAACTGGAATCACTGCTTCACTCATATCGGATTTAGTGCTCAGTAGATACTGGAATTGATGCTCAGCTCATAATGGTGAACACAGTCGCCTTCGGCATAGGCTCAATTATCGGCATGTTGTCAGGTGGCAAAATTGCAGACGCCATGAAGTTCAAAGGTGCATGCTTGCTGATTGTGTGGTCGATATTTGTGTTGGCGACGACTCCACTTATTTCCGGCTCACTGCCGGGCATTGTGATCGCAGCAGTCGCTGTTGGGTCCATGATGGCGCTGCCAGTCACATTGCAAACCCATTTAATGGAAATAGCTGGCGATGCGCAAGTATTATCTGCCGCCGCAATTCAAGCCGCTTTAAATACCGCGAATGCTCTAGGCCCTTGGTTGGGAGGAATGGCGATTGACCATGGATTGGGTTACAACGTATTTGGTAAGATTGGAGCAACTACGTCAGTCATCGGATTATTGATTTGGATCATCTATTTCAAATTGGCTCAGGCAAAGATGCATCACAATCAGTAACTAAGTACAGCACTTACTCCTATTTTGATATGGCAACCGCAAAATCAATAGAATTACGCCTTCAGTTTTAATGGTGATCTAGCCCCAAGGAATCATAATCCTGAGGTCGAGGGTTCAAGTCCTTCCTTCCCTCCAAATAAAAACGGCCTCCAGAAATGGGAGCTGTTTTTATTCTGTTCATTACGCGTACATTATTATTCTCGAGTATCAGAAAATCTTCTATAAATGTCCTGTTTAGCATTTAAAGCATATTCATTATTAGGCTCAATAAACAGCCAATAATTTAGCTTACCTATAATCCTCTCAAAAAATAATGGATCGTTGAAGTTATCTTTTCTAAATAGATTAGAGTTCGTTAAATTACGATCAGAGACCCTATTTAATTGACTCAAAAACACGTGCGCCTGCATTCTGAACTTTCGTCTCATGGCTTTAGGCAGTCGAACAGACCCGTCTTTCAAAGCAAGTCCAGTTACAAATCTGACTTCACTACTGTTTTTATAAACTCTTGTCTTTGCATGATTTAGCAACAGACGATTACTCGTAAAAATTTTTTTTATTTGCTGTAACATGTCCAGCAAATCCGAGCTTCCGGAAACGACAATATCGTCAACGTACCTGGTATAAATCAAATTTTTACTTTGGGTATAGTTTATAAGCTCCCGATCAAAGTCATCCATATATAAATTACTTAAGAAAGGACTTGTCGGTGCACCTTGTGGCAACTGACCTCTGAGAGTTAAAAGATTTGCAAATGTTTTTGATACTCGCGTACTGTAGCCAAAACCTTCAAACATATATTGAATATCTTCAGTAGTAATCGAAGGGAAGAAATCCTTTATATCAAACTTAATTAAAACTTCTGAGGTTAAATGAGGCTCTAAATGATCTTTAATAGTTTTGTTTCTTACATAGCCAACTACGTTCATCGGAGGTTCAAAATTTAAACGGTCCAAGATATTTACTAATATCCAACGTTGCACATAATCCATCAACTCATTTGGGGCACAGACCTTTCGATCACCACCACTTTTTTTGGGTATTTTAAAGCTTCGATAAAAGTACTTCTGACTGAAGCAAAGGCGATATAAGGTTTTAGAGTCAACCTCAAGTAAATCAGCAAGGTGACGGAATGAAAGTATTGGAGGCAACCCTTTACTCTCTAAATAAAGAATGTATCTTTTATAAGAGTTGACTTTATTTTCAGATGTATATCGACTCTCGACAAGCTCAATAAGCTTATCTGCATAAGAGATGTCCATATTAAGTTGCCTCTCCCGCTACCCCAAAGGAAGCTTTTATGTATTTTATATATACATCTTCCAACAGAAAGAAATTTCTGTTTCCCAAAAACAGAAATTTCTTTCTGTTGGGACCACAGAGTGGTTAGTTATCGCACGAAACAAAGTATCGTGTGATAACTAAACAATAATAAAACATTTTAAAAAAAGGGCGAATGCACCCTCACTAGCAGAAGAGGCACTTGACTATACGATCTAGGAAATCGAAAGTCAATTAACGAAGTGTATATTTCTCTGGCAGCTTGCTAAACATATCCAACCCTCGAGGTATATTTTTTTTCACGCCCCGTCTAACTTTTCTTACTAAAAAAATTGATCTTCTATTGTTAAAAACCCATCTTTTTCCCGAATCCGTAAGTTGCAACCCATCATTATTAAAACGTATGAAATCCAGTTTTAAAGAACTAATCTCTATATAAATTTTAGCTAACAAATTTATGGACACTTTTGTAGCTAAAAGTACGTCTTCAATAGACTGAGGATCATGATTTGCATACAAGTATCTCAATACTTTTTTTCTGGCAACAGAAAATACATAATCCTCATACGTATCAATATCATCTTCGGGGAAATAAGCTTTCTCTAACGCTTCCGTCATTATATTTTTCCCACCATAAAATTGGAAAAGTGTTATTAGGTATATTTGCAGCTTCTAAATAAAAAGCAGCCTCACTCGCTTTGTAGCCTAATCGATATTCGCTTTCAGGATCATTAAATAGCTTGTCTTCTAAATTTTTCATTTTAGCTAAAACATCACTCAACTCAGGATCACTCATATTAGAAGTAAAAAGCTTGCCCAAACTGAGGCCAATATATGAATCGCTTACTAAACTACGAATTTTTTCGACACCCTCAACCATTCCAGCAAAAGATATGACATAAATATTGTAGTCTTTTGTTTTCGGATTTTGTCTAAGACTATTGATTTTCTTAGACATTTTGTCTCCAGTACCAACGAAATCATCAATCAAAACCAAATTCGGTTTGCCCTCTCGCTTTCTAAATGCACTAACAAATGACGTATGCACTGACCCATTCCAAGAGGAAGGTAAACTAACCTCTATAGCTCTAACAATACCTGTTGAACCGCAGGTTTTATCACCCTCAGCAAGTCCAACAAGTAATGTTGTTTCAGGAGATAGTCCATGGTTTGTAATAAACCTAGCCGCTTCAGATGCCCTTGCAACTACATCACTTGAAGTACAATAAGATAAATTCGTCAGTAGATACTCGATGACATCTAACTCACCAATAGTTGTACAGTCATCCATGATAGTCAAGGTTCCATTTCTATATCTTTCTGAGCTGATCCAACCAACTCTAGTAAGAATTGTGAACATTCTGTCTAGTCTAGTTTTGTTATCCATAAATGTAGTTAAGAGTTTCTAAGTGAGAGTATTTACTTTACATCTTATCTGGCTTTTTAATATTCTAACTACTCCTGAAGCTATTTATGAAATTAATCAAGATATGGCTTGGATAATAGAAATCTATGGGCTTAGGGAAATTTAATTATCAATTAGGTTTATTTCTTTTTTATAAAATTAAATATTGATTTGAAATATAGGCTTAGACTTCCTGAGACTTGCATCTTGAGCTAAATCACTTGATGATGGAGTAAATATATCCTTAGTACTTTCATCAGGCATAGCCTTTACATGCCACCGGGTCATGCGAACAGCAGCAGTTGCTCTAGCTGTGAGAGAAACTGTTTTGCAAAGAATGGTCACTTGTCATCTTGCCACCAAAGTTGCTTTGGCTTTTTTGCCTAAATAGTAATGAAACAAGAACAATTAAGATTGAGACTAAAAAAGTCTGGAATGCCATTAATAACTGCTAAGAGCTTCAACGTCCAAATCATTAGTTCACGCAAAAACGTTCGCTCAACCTTACTGGGTGCTTAAAGTATGAAGCTCATATTACATCTTCGCAATCAAGCTACAAGCCTTACACATCAAAAGCCCTGCATGCAGGGCTTTTATTCTAGTTAACCACTAAATCTGCGCCTGTCCCCCATCCACAAAGAATTCAATACCGTTGATAAAACTAGCATCTGGCGATGAAAGAAATGCCACGGCTTTCGCGACTTCGTCAGGGTCACCCACTCTGCCCATAGGCACTTGCGAGCCTAAATAATCCAGCAAGCCTTGTTGTTGCACAGGGTCGTTACCGGCCAGCTCTACCAAACCAGGGGTTTTGATTGGGCCCGGGCTGACAACATTGACGCGGATGCCGCGGTCTTTGAGGTCTAAAATCCAGCTGCGGGCGAGATTGCGAATGGCGGCTTTTGAGGCGCTGTAAATACTAAAAGCGGCGGTGCCTTTGACGCTGGTGGTTGAGCCGGTCAATACAATAGAAGCGCCATCTTTGAGCAAAGGCAGTGCTTTTTGCACGGTGAAGATGACGCCTTTTACGTTGCGGCCAAAAATATCTTCATAGTGGTCTTCGGCAATGGCGCCTAACGGCAACATATTACCGCCACCCGCGTTGGCATAGATCACATCAATTTGGGAGTGGTTTTGCTGCACGGCGTCATAGAGTCTATCGATATCAGCCAGTTTGGACATATCTGCCTGAACGCCTTTTACCTTACCGCCTATGGTTTTGATCGCGGCTTCTAACTCGGCTTGTCTACGGCCAGTGATATAGACATGTGCACCCTGGTTTGCGAAGTGTTTGGCTGTGGCAAGGCCAATACCGCTAGTACCACCAGTGACTACGACGACTTTATTTTCAAATGTTGCTGACATGCTATTTCTCCTTTAAGTAATGAAATGAACGTTTACTGCATGGATGAAATATTGCCAGTGAGCCAATAAATGCACTAGACTGCTTTTGTGAGTTTAATTGTTCCAAAAATGAGCCAATATGCGTGATATCAATGATTACATTCTGTTTGCTGAGGTGGTGAGTGGCGGCAGTTTTGCGGCGGCCAGCAGGCGCGTGCGTATTCCTAAATCCACTATCAGCAGACGAATTGGCCTGTTAGAAGAAAGGCTAGGCGTGCGCTTGATCGAAAGATCGACCCGGCGATTCCGGGTGACTGAAATCGGGCAATCGTTTTATGAGCGTTGCAAAGTGATTATGCTGGATGTGGAACAGGCGGATTCCATCGTTTCTGAATCACTCAGCGAACCTAAAGGATTGGTGCGATGCAGCTGTCCGCTGGGCTTATATGAAACGCTGGCCCCTATTTTTTCTTCATTTCTCTTAGCCTTCCCTCAGGCCAGGTTGCAGTTGGTGGCCGGGGATAATCCGGTAAACCTGATTGAGGATAGAATCGATATCGCCATCAGGGTGCGAACCGTATTGGATACTGATGGTTCTTTAGTGATGCGGACACTCGGCCACTCCGAGCGCATCTTGGTTACCTCACCGGCGTTTGCCAGCAAGATAGATCAATCCAACCTGGATAATCTCTCAGCGCTACCGACCATTGCGACGTCGGATCAGAACCATGCCATCGAATGGCAGTTCCATCATGCGGCATTAGGCACAAAATCTATTTGGCATGAACCCATATTGAGTTGTGTGGATTTTTCAACCGTGCGCGAGGCTGCCATTGCAGGCATTGGGATTGCCTTATTGCCCGACCATACGTGTAGCCAGGATTTAAACAGCGGCAGACTGGTCAGGGTTTTCCCGGAGTGGAAAACGACCATGGGGATTCTGCATATTGTATTCACGACCCGGCGCGGGCTACCGCCAGTGGTGCGTGCGTTCATTGATCACTTGGCGAGCCAGATGAAGCAAAAGTGAAGCAAGTTGGCTGCGCACTTACAACAAGGACAGCTGATTTTTAAAAATGTTGATAGCAATCACCAGAAGAAGTTTACAAAAACTATAAAATGCATATTTTATTTATGCAAAACAATAAATATTTAAACTTGCACTTGGTTTAACAATAAACCATAATGCATAGCATGACTATGCAAATAATCACAGAAAATAAACCACTAGATGACGGCAAACAATCATTATCGAATGCGTCTTTAGAAAAGATATTGCCTGAAGGCCTGGTGGTTGATCGGGCATGGCTGAATGCTAAAGGTGTATCAAGGCCAAATATTGATTATTACTTGAGAACAAACCGCCTGGAAGCAGTCGCACGCGGTGCCTATCGCCGACCTGGCCCCGCGCTTAAATGGGAGCATTTGGTATATTCGATACAAGAATTAGGTTATTCAGTACATGTGGGGGGGCGAACTGCGCTGGAGTTGCAAGGTTACACCCACTACTTGTCAATAAGCGGCAAACAGCAAATAGACTTATATGGGGAACGTCACATACCCGCATCATTACTCACCAACAACGCTCCCATCACACTGGTGGTGCATCGTGTTGACCTTTTTGCTGAGCTAACTCCTGACGCCATCACAACCAAACCTTTTGGGCACTGGGATTGGCTTATACGCTATGCAACCCCAGAGCTGGCCTTAATAGAGTTATTAAGTGCAGTGAAAAATGAAGCTGACTTTTTGCTGATCGATAAGTTTTTTGAAGCAGCCGTCACATTAAGACCATCACTACTCAACCGCCTTCTTAGCGCTTGCAAGCAAGTAAAAGCAAAACGTTTGTTTTTGTGGTTTGCTGATCGTCATCAGCATGTATGGTTAAAACAAATAGAGCTATCAAAAATAAACTTAGGCAGTGGAAAGCGCGTGATAGTCACAGGTGGTGCATTTGATAAGCAATATCAAATCACGGTTCCCAGGGAAATGCTCAATAAAGGCGCTTTAACGGATGGCACTGAATCCAACTTTTTCTAGTCAAGTGCAATTGCTGGTTAATGTGTTGCCCGCAGTGGCAACACAACTCTGTTTTGCGTTGAAAGGTGGCACGGCGCTTAATTTATTTGTGCGGGATCTACCACGCTTATCTGTAGATATTGATTTAGCCTATTTGCCTATTGCCGATAGAGAAAACAGCTTGGCGGGCATCGATAGCGCGCTAGAAAGTATCACTCAGGAAATCATACGAACGATGCCAGGTGTCAGAGTGAGCACTTCACTTGTGCAAGGAACAGATAAGCGCATTAAATTACTGGTGTTTCGCAATGGTGTCGCTATTAAAATTGAAGTAACGCCTGTACTACGTGGCAGCGTGTATAAAAGTGAATTACGCGAAACCTCGCCAAGAGTGCAGGCTGAGTTTGGTTACGCACAAATGCAATTACTTAGTTTTGAAGACCTGTATGCAGGCAAACTTTGCGCGGCGTTGGATCGCCAGCATCCTCGCGATTTATATGATGTTAAATTTTTGCTGGAAAATGAAGGCATCACAGAAAAGTTAAAAGATGCTTTTATTGTGTACCTACTCGGCCACCCTCGCCCAATGTCTGAGGTGATAAAGCCAAGATTAAAGAATATCGAGGAGATTTATCACAATGAATTTAGCGGCATGACAGTCGATGCAGTGAGCCTTGAGGCATTACTTGAAACCCGCAATGAAATGATCACTAAATTACATAGTGCATTATCCGAAAAAGACAAACAATTTCTACTGGCGGTTAAACGCGGCGATGCTGACTGGAGTGCATTCTCTTTACCAGAGGTGCAACATTTACCAGCGATTCAATGGAAGCTGCATAATCTAGCTAAAATGAAGCCATCGAAGAGAGCACAGGCATTAATTGCATTAGAAAGTGCTCTAGGTCTGAATTAACCCTCCCACTGTGCATTATCAAAACGATTCACCTTTGGCAAAAGCAAAAACGGCTTCTATTGCTAGAAGCCGTTTTGGTTTATATCTTACTGCTTAAAAACACTCAGTCATTACTCTGCCTCTTTTTTAGATCTAAAGCGGCCGAATAAACCACAACGTACTTTCTCTTCTTCATCCGCGGTCATTTCACTACCGCAATGCCTATGGTGATGCCCATGACGGCCGCGGAATCCGCCAAACAGGATTCTGCTTAGAACCAGCAACCCGACGGCGTGGCAGTAATCGATCACATGTATGCCATCGGCCAATGACACCACGACGTGGTTCCACAACAGCATCACCACATAAGATAACGCCGCGATACAGACTACGGCTAACGCGGCGAATGCAGCACATTTACTTTTACAATTTTTCATTTATTTCTCCAGTTTATTCAGTGGGTAATATTCAGTCATCAGCGTGCAGTTGGTCTCTTAAAAAAGTCACTGCATACCTTTTTCTGGCTAATAAGGTGTTGATGGCAACACCGGTTTCTGCGGCAATTTGCTTAAAGCTTTTGCCGTCTAGCTCATGTGCAATAAACACTTGGCGTTGTTCAACCGGCAATTGATTGAGCGTCGCAATCACCTGCTCGATCAGCTGCTTTTTTTCATAAAGGGTGGCCGGGGTTTCAGTTTCAATGGAAAGGATAGCCTCCAGCCACAGCGCGTCGTCATCTTCGCCCTGGTCTAATGCGACCTCCTGCTTTTGCTTTCTAAAACGGTCGATAATGCGGTTTCTGGCCACACGGTATAACCAGGCGCCGACTTGCTCCAGCGGCTCCGGCAGGCGGTATGCGGATACAAACTCATAAAACACGTCCTGCAAAATGTCATCAGCGTCACCGGCATTCGGCACCTTGTTTCTGATGAAACTGCGCAGCCTGGCCTTCTCTTTGTTGAAGGTGTCGGTGATCACAGAGTCTTGCTGCGTCATGAGTAAGTTGTGTTCAAAATGTGTATCCATGCTGTGTAGACGTTTCAGGCATGGATATATTGTATGAAAAACGAAATATTTTTAAATGTGGGCTGCACAGCATGCCTAACTCCACTCAGCAGGGCTAGCGCCCAGCCGTTTTGCAAACACGCGGCTAAATGCGGCGGCGCTTTGATACCCTACTTGCGCAGCAATGCTTTTGAGGGGTTTGCCTTGCTTGATCAGGTTTTGCGCAATGGAGAGTCGCCAATCGGTGAGGTAATCCAACGGCGTGGTGCCGACAGTGTTTTTAAAGTTGGCGGCAAAGCGGGCGCGTGACATGCCGGATAAGTCGGCCAGTGTTTCCAGTGTCCACGGGTGTGACGGGTTTTCGTGCATGGCGTTGACTGCATGTGCCAAACGCGCATCGGCCAGGGCGGCAAAAATGCTTTGTTGCAACTGGCCGCTTGCAATCACGTGACGCAACATCTGGATCAGGAAATATTCAGCCAGTCTGTCTAACGCGGCCTGGCGGCCTAATGCTTGCGCAAAAGCCTCATGAAACAGCAACTGTAAGGTAGGGGCGATTTGTTGCATATCACTCAAAGGCACAATCACAAACTCCGGCAGCGCGGTCGCCAACGGGCTGCGCACCCTGGCACCGAGATCTATTGAGGCACACACCAGTTCACAGAGCTCCCCTGCCACAGGCGTGAGCCGGTGTATGCTTGGACGCGGAAAGAATACGACACTGGGTTGGTCAATGTGCGCAATGCGCTTGTCGCGGAACATGAGGTCGAGCTTGCCCGCGCGTAACAGGTGGATATGCCCGACCGGGCCGGAGCCGTCAAAGTTGGCAATTTCGCATAAATCCCCGGTAAAAAAGACCTGGGCGGTGAGTGAAATCTGATTCAGCAATGGTAGCAAGGGATCCAAAACGAGACTCCTGAGCATCTAAATGAGACCTTTAATCACCAGTAGTATTGCATGATATCTCCAACGCACAAAGCGTCCTATTTAACCCGACAAGGAGATTTATCATGGCACGTATTCAACCTATCAACCGTCAAACCGCCAGCACTGAGGTGAACGCTACACTGGATGCTGTCAAAGCAAAAATGGGCAAAGTGCCTAACCTGGTCGCCACGTTTGCGCAAGCACCCGTGGCGCTGAATGCCTACCTGGCGTTAAGCGAAGTAGTCACCAAAGGCCGCCTGACGGCCAAGCAAAGGGAATCACTGGCGTTGGCGATTGGCCAGGCGAATAGCTGCCAGTATTGCTTGTCTGCCCATAGCCTGATTGCGCGCGGCGCTGGCCTGAATAGTGAAGCGGTCAAAGCCGCACGCCAGTCCCATGCAGAGGATGCGCTCACCGATGCCCTGCTTAAACTGGCAGTGAAAATCGTGCAACAGCGCGGTGTAATTTCAGACGCAGACTTTACTGAGGCGCATTTGGCAGGCGTCGATGATGGCTTGATTCTGGAAGTCATTACCAGTGTTGCCCTCAACACGCTGACCAACTACACCAACCATATTGCGCAGACGGAAATTGATTTCCCAGTCGTCGCTGTTTAATGCACAAGATCAGGCCACCAGCGTGTGGCCTGATTGCTTCCTGCTCACACCACCTGGTTCAGGAAATCCTCAACGGTTTGTATAAACAGTTGCGGCTGCTCCGCATGCACCCAATGGTCAGTGGGCAAGGTCACAAACTCAGCCAGGGGGAAATGCTGTTGCAGTGCGGTGATATCACTGTCTTGCACATAATCGCTACGCGCACCGCGAATAAACAAAGCAGGCTGGTCAAAATGTACGGCAATTGCTGCTATCAATTGCGCGTAATTGGCCTTGAGCGCTGGCAAGTTAATCCGCCACTGCAACTGCGTTTCGTTTTTGACCAGGTTAGTGAGCAAAAACTGCCGTACCCTTACATTAGAGATCGCATCCTTTAAAGTATTATCCACCTCATTACGTGATGCCATTTGGCTGAGATTGACTGCCAGCATGTGATCCATGAGCTGCGTGTATCGGTCAGGATAGGCACGCATCGCCATATCCACCACGATGAGTTTGCTCACCTTTGCGGGATATTGCGTGGCAAACTGCATGGCAACTTTTCCGCCGAGGGAGTGGCCGAGCAGATGTACTTGCGCCAGGCCAAGTGTATCCAGCACCGCCAATAAGTCATCGGCCATGTCTGGGTAGGTTTGCGTATCACTATGCGGCGAGCGGCCATGATTGCGTAAATCGACGCTGATCACCTGGTAGTGCTGCGAAAAATGTTTGGCAATGCTGCCCCAGTTATCTGCCGAACCGAATAGGCCGTGCAGTAAAACCAGTGGTTGGCCCTGGCCAAGAATGTGAGTGTGTAATTGCATGCTTAAAAAGGGAGTCGTTTGAATTTAGCGCTATGTTATCTCAAAGTGATCAATCGCCAATGTCGCTAAACCCACAATCGACTTTTGCAAGCCACTCAGATAAGATAACTTTTTTTAACAATTTAAATTTAATATGTTCACGTCATCACTGTCGACAGTCTTAATCACAATGGCGATTTGCCTGGCGCCTTTCTCCGTTATTTTAATGATTGTGATTTACTCAAAAAGACGATCATCGAGCAGAAGAAAAAATCCAATCACCCAGTACCTACTGCGAAGTGCGGGAGAGTCAGTTAAAGCGCAATTATCTGATGTAGATACCGAACTAGCAATGCATCTTATGATGCCTCCGATCATTTCATTATTTATTTACGCGTATTATTCGAACCTGCCTTCGGTTAAACATCCTCTGATACTAGGCACAATCAGTGGTGTCATTCTCTTCGGCTATATCTTGTTCAAACTAATCACGCTAATCAAACTACGTGAGAAATTACGACTGGGCTACGATGCCGAACTGGCGGTGGGTCAGGAACTTAATACGCTGATGCGACATGGATATCACGTTTTTCATGATGTCACCCTGAAAAACACAATAAGCACTTTTAATATTGATCATGTTGTTGTGGGTAAAACCGGCGTGTACGCAGTTGAAACCAAAGGCCGATCAAAGCCCATGTTCAAAAATGGCGGCCACCAGCACAGGGTTAATTTCGACGGTAAACGACTACGCTTTCCTGGTTGGAGCGAAGAAAAGCCCGCTGAACAGGCCACACGCCAGGCGCAATCTTTGCAAAAGTGGTTAAGCCATGCCGTGGGTGAGGCGGTGTCAGTCAAGGCCGTGATCGCCCTGCCTGGTTGGTACGTGACGCATACCCAACGCTCAGACATTGCTGTTATTAATGGCAAGAACCCTGAGCGTTACTTTAATGCGCAACGGCCAGAGCACGCCTCTGACAAACTCATACACCAAATTGCACACCAGCTGGAAAACATTTGCCGTGACATTGAGCCTGGTGCGCTGACCAAGCTCAAATCATAAACGCAGTGAACGCAAAGTACGCGTCAGTGAACTCCTACGCAATGATCAGAATACGCTGGATGTATAACTGCTGCTGTTTTTTGAATAATGAAACCTCGTTAAATTAACTCAACAAGGAATCATCATGAAAAA
>Ga0066488_100069_pt1 | contig 52511 bp, 44 predicted proteins | sample LakWasM130_HOW14_2_FD_59589 | JGI IMG/M metagenome (GOLD analysis project Ga0066488, IMG submission 59589) | Freshwater sediment methanotrophic microbial communities from Lake Washington under simulated oxygen tension - Sediment Metagenome 130_HOW14 | ecosystem: Environmental > Aquatic >...
GCCTTCTTGGCAGGAGCGGCAGCCTTCTTCGGTGCAGCGGCCTTCTTGGCAGGAGCAGCAGCCTTCTTCGGTGCAGCAGCCTTCTTGGCAGGCGCAGCAGCCTTCTTAGGTGCGGCAGCCTTCTTGGCCGGAGCGGCCTTCTTTGCCGGAGCTGCGGCCTTCTTAGCCGGAGCAGCCTTCTTCGCGGGAGCGGCCTTCTTGGCCGGCGCCTTCTTTGCAGTTGCCATTTCGTTTCTCCTTGATCAAGTGGAAAAGTCACTGCCCGCCACGGACCGGTCCGCCGCAGTGCAGTTATTCACCGCCTGAGAGTCGCCCAGGAGGAGCGCCTCAGTACGATGAATGGGGGCACAAGCCCACACCGCCGCTTCTATGTCGGTCGGTTGAGGGCTTGCAAAGCTTGATCTCATTGATGAGCTTTCAACAAAGGACTGTTCGGCGCCGTACCCACGGGTGCCCTGTCAGTCCCAACTCAGCGCGCCACCGGACTGGTATTCGATGACGCGGGTTTCGAAGAAGTTGCGTTCCTTCTTCAGGTCGATCATTTCGCTCATCCAGGGGAACGGGTTTTCCTCGTTCGGGAAGAGCTCCTCGAGGCCGATCTGCGTGGCGCGACGGTTCGCGATATAGCGCAGATAGCCCTTGAACATCGATGCATTCAGGCCGAGCACGCCGCGCGGCATGGTGTCCTCGGCATAGCGGTACTCCAGCTCCACCGCCTTCAGGAACAGGGCCTTGATCTCGGCCTTGAACTCCGCCGTCCACAGATGCGGGTTCTCCAACTTGATCTGGTTGATCAGGTCGATGCCGAAGTTGCAGTGCATGGACTCGTCGCGCAGGATGTACTGGTACTGCTCGGCTGCACCCGTCATCTTGTTCTGGCGCCCCATGGCCAGGATCTGCGTGAAGCCGACGTAGAAGAACAGGCCTTCCATCAGGCAGGCGAACACGATCAGGCTCTTCAGCAGGGTCTGGTCGTTCTGCGGCGTGCCGGTGACGAAGTGCGGATCCATGATGGCGTCGATGAAGGGGATCAGGAACTCGTCCTTGTCCCGGATCGACTGCACTTCGTGATACGCGTTGAAGATCTCGCTCTCGTCCAGGCCCAGCGACTCAACGATGTACTGGTAGGCGTGCGTGTGGATCGCTTCCTCGAAGGCCTGGCGCAGCAGGAACTGGCGGGCCTCGGGCGCGGTGATGTGGCGGTAGGTGCCCAGCACGATGTTGTTGGCGGCCAGTGAATCGGCGGTGACGAAGAAGCCGAGATTGCGCTTGATGATGCGGCGCTCGTCTTCGCTCAAACCGGCCGGGTCCTTCCACAGCGCGATGTCGCGCGACATGTTGACCTCTTGCGGCATCCAGTGGTTCGCGCAGGTGGCGAGGTACTTCTCCCAGGCCCACTTGTACTTGAACGGCACCAGCTGATTCACATCGGTCTGGCCATTGATGATGCGCTTGTCGGCGGCGTTGACGCGGCGCGTGCTGGCGGCGTCATGCGAAGTGGCGGCGGAAGAATGCTGCGCGGAGGCTTCGGCACGCGCGACCGGCGGAGTGCTCGTCGCTGCGTTTGTGTGGGCGCTAACAGTCGCGCTTTGCGTGGGCTTCAGTTCTTCTTCCCAAACCAACATGGTGGCCTTCCTATCGTCGTGAATTATCAGAGTGTTGTGTTCAAACACCAAGGACTTCTTGACAGCGCAGCGTCTTCGCTGTTGCTGGCCTGCATCGAATTTGCGCAGCCTGAGCGCGCTCTGCAGTGCTGCTGTTCAAGCGCTCATCGATGCATCCGAAAAACAGCCAATCGCCGTTTGCATCGATGAACACTCGCATCGCGGGCGTTCATGATTTGCCGCGACCACCTCTCGGCGATCGCGGCAAGCACTTCAATTACTGGCAAGCCTCGCAGCCCGGATCGTCGATCGAGCAGAACTTGATGTCGGTGGCGGGCGTTGCATCCGCGCTGACAACAGGTGCTGCCTGCGGTGCCGGCGCGGCCACTGCGGGTGCTGCATTCATGCCGCCAGCGTTCGACACCGAGTTCAACTGACCCGACTTCGTGACCGTGCTCTTCTCGGCCGACGAGGCGCTCATGGTGCGCAGGTAGTAGGTCGTCTTCAGGCCGCGCAACCAGGCGAGCTTGTAGGTCTCATCGAGCTTCTTGCCCGAGGCACCGGCCATGTAGATGTTGAGCGACTGCGCCTGGTCGATCCACTTCTGGCGGCGCGCCGCGGCTTCCACCAACCACTGCGTCTCGACTTCGAACGCGGTGGCGTAAAGGGCCTTGAGCTCTTCGGGCACTCGGTCGATGCGGCGCAGCGAACCGTCGAAGTGCTTCAGGTCCATCACCATCACGTCGTCCCACAGACCCAGCTTCTTCAGGTCGCGCACCAGCGATTCGTTGATGACGGTGAACTCGCCGCTGAGGTTGGACTTGACCGAGAGGTTGCCGAAGCAGGGCTCGATCGAGGCATCCACGCCAATGATGTTGGAGATGGTGGCCGTGGGGGCGATCGCCACGCAGTTGCTGTTGCGCATGCCATGCGCGGCGATGCGCGCACGCAGGGCATCCCAGTCCATGCTGCTGCTGCGGTCCACTTCCACATAGCCGCCGCGCGCCTCGGCCAGCAGGTTCAGCGAGTCGATCGGCAGGATGCCGCGATCCCACAGCGAGCCGCGGTACGAGGAGTAGCGGCCGCGCTCTTCGGCCAGCTGGGTCGAGGCCCAGTAGGCGTAGTAGCAGACGGCTTCCATCGAGCGGTCGGCGAATTCGACGGCTGCCTCGGAGGCGTAGGGCGTGCGCAGCGCATACAGCGCGTCCTGGAAGCCCATGATGCCCAGACCCACCGGGCGGTGGCGCAGGTTCGAGTCGCGCGCCTTCTTGACGGCGTAGTAGTTGATGTCGATGACGTTGTCCAGCATGCGCATGGCCGTGGCAATCGTCTTCTTCAGCTTGTCGTGGTCGATCTGACCGTCCTTCAGGTGCTGCACCAGATTCACCGAACCGAGGTTGCAGACCGCGATCTCGTTGTCGTTGGTGTTGAGCGTGATCTCGGTGCAGAGGTTGGACGAGTGCACCACGCCCACATGCTGCTGCGGCGAGCGCACGTTGCAGGCGTCCTTGAAGGTGATCCAGGGATGGCCGGTCTCGAACAGCATCGAGAGCATCTTGCGCCACAGGTCCTTGGCGGGCATGCGCTTGAAGAGCTTGATCTCGCCGCGGTCGGCCTTGGCCTCGTAGGCCACATAGGCTTCCTCGAAGGCCTTGCCGAACAGGTCGTGCAGGTCGGGGCAGGTCGATGGGCTGAACAGCGTCCAGTCGCCACCATCCATGACACGGCGCATGAACAGATCGGGGATCCAGTTCGCGGTGTTCATGTCGTGGGTGCGGCGGCGATCGTCGCCGGTGTTCTTGCGCAGCTCCAGGAACTCTTCGATGTCCAGGTGCCAGCTTTCCAGATAGGCGCAGACGGCGCCCTTGCGCTTGCCGCCCTGGTTCACCGCCACCGCGGTGTCGTTCACCACCTTGAGGAAGGGCACCACGCCCTGGCTCTTGCCGTTCGTGCCCTTGATGTGCGAGCCGAGCGCGCGCACCGGGGTCCAGTCATTGCCCAGGCCGCCGGCGAACTTGGAGAGCAGCGCGTTTTCCTTCAGCGCCTCGTAGATGCCGTCCAGATCGTCGGCCACGGTGGTCAGGTAGCAGCTGGAGAGCTGCGAGCGGCGCGTGCCGGAGTTGAACAGCGTGGGCGTCGAGCTCATGAAGTCGAAGCTCGAGAGCACCTCGTAGAACTCGATGGCGCGCGCTTCGCGGTCGATCTCGTTGAGCGCCAGACCCATCGCCACGCGCATGAAGAAGGCCTGCGGCATCTCGATGCGCTTGCCATCGCTGTGCAGGAAGTAGCGATCGAACAGGGTCTGCAGACCCAGGTAATCGAACTGCAGGTCGCGCTCGGCCTTCAGGGCCGCGCCCAGCTTGACCAGGTCGTACTGCTGCAGGCGCTCGTCCAGCAGCTCGGCCTGCACGCCCTTCTTGATATAGCCGGGGAAGTAGTCGACATAGCGGGCCTGCATCTGCTCATGCGTGACCTCTTCGCCGAGGATCTCGCGGCGGATGGTGTGCATCAGCAGGCGCGCGGTGGCGCGCGTGTAGCCGGGGTCCTTCTCGATCAGGGTGCGGGCGGCCAGGATGGCGGCCTTGTAGACCTCGTCGATGGGCACGCCGTCGTAGAGGTTGCGCTTGGTCTCGGCCAGGATGGGATCGGGCTTCACGTCGGCGCCCAGATTGGCGCAGGCCGACACGATCAGACCCTGCAGGCGCGCCAGGTCCAGCGGCACGCGCACGCCACCGTCGATCACCGTCAGCTGGGCCTCGGCCACCGGCGCCGCCACCTCACCCTGGCGCAGGCGCTCCTGCGAACGGCGCTCGCGGTACAGCACATAGGCGCGCGCGACTTCATGGTGGCCGCCGCGCATCAGGCCCAGCTCCACATGGTCCTGCACGTCCTCGATATGGAAGGTGCCGCCGCTGGGGCGCGAGCGCAGCAGTGCGCGCACCACCGCCTCGGTCAGGCCGTCCACCGTCTCGCGCACACTGGCCGAGGCCGCACCCGTCGTGCCATGCACGGCCAGGAAGGCCTTCATCAGGGCGATGGCGATCTTGCTGGGCTCGAACGAGACCACCGCGCCATTGCGGCGGATGATCTGGTAGGCCGCATAGGCCGAATGGGCCGATTGCTTGGGTGCGCCGCCGCCCACGGAGGCGGTGTGCGCGTGCTCGGCAGGCGTGCTGGCAACAACGGTTTGCATGCTTTTCTTTCCTCGTCTGGTCTCGTTCGAATCTGAAATGGGCAAAACCACGACGCGCCATCGGGCGGTCGGGCTTCAGGCTTCAAATGGTTTGGGAGGCGCCCGGTCAAAGCGGCACTCCACGGAACGCAAGACGAGGTCTGCGCGTTCCGGCGCATGCGATGGTGCTGACCGGGTGATCACCGACAAAAAAGCGCCGCAGTGAGCGGCGCCATTCCGGGCCCATCCACGCATTGCCTGATCGCCTGAACGCTTGGCAGACACCAAGGTTCGAGGGCTGACGGCAGCGGCTGCGACGGGCATGTCAGTGATTTCCCAAGTCAGAAGGATAGCATGAAGAGACACTATATCTGGGGGTCCAAGCCTCTTCAAGCACTACCAATAGCGTGCGAACCCCGTTGACGGGCAAGACCTGACACGCTAGCGAAGGGCTCGTCCGCCGCCATCCAAGGGCTGCTGCGTGGCTGCGGCCCAGCGCCAGGCCCGATGGCATCGGGGCTGCGCACGCAGGGGCCTTTGTTTGCCGGGCCTGCAGCGCCAAATCGGCCGCGAGGCCGCGCCAAATAAGCGTCGCGGCGGGATCCCGCAGGGCCGGCGCGGACCGCGTCGGCGGCACCTCATCGCGGGCCGGAAATCCCTCTGCCGGCCCAGCCCTGGTGCAGACCCCTAGATCATCGGCAGCTCAAGACCGGCACTCGCCACGCTGCTGCGCAGCCGGGCCCAGTCGAAGCCCGGGCCGGGATCCTTTTTGCGGCCCGGCGCCACATGCTCATGCCCGACCACGCTGCGAATCGGGTAGGCACGGCGCAGGCCCGCGAGCAGCGCCTGCAGGGCCTCGTACTGCGCCGCCTCGAAGCGCTCGCCCTCCAGGCCCTCGAGCTCGATGCCGATGGAGTAGTCGTTGCAGTTCTCGCGCCCGCAATAGCTGGAGGCGCCGGCATGCCAGGCACGCTGGTCGCAGGAGACGAACTGCAGCAGCGCGCCATCGCGGCGTATCAGGAAATGCGCCGAGACCTGCAGGCCGCGTATGGTCTGGTAATACGGGTGGGCATCGAAGTCGAGCCGGTTGGTGAACAGGCGCTCGATCGCATCGCCGCCATACTCGCCCGGCGGCAGGCTGATGCTGTGCAAGACCAGCAGATCGATGGGCATGCCCTCGGGGCGCGTGCCGAAGTTGGGCGAGTCCAGACGCGTGGCCGCCTGCCACCAGCCTTCACACCACCCATCTGGCCGCCCCGGCGCGCCGGACTCAGAGCCCCTCGCTGCCATCGCTCTCACCCACGGTGATGTGCAGACGCGCCATGCGGTAGCGCATCTGCCGCAGCGACAAGCCCATGCTGGCGCCGGCGGCGGTGCGGTTGTTGCGGTGCTGCTCCAGCGCCCGTATCAGGATGCCGCGCTCCACTTCGTCCAGATAGGCCGCCAGATCGCTGGGCAGGGGCTGCTCGGCACCGCCGGGCGCCACCACGGCGTTCGCCTCGCCGGGCAGGCCGCCCAGCTCGCTGGGCGTGAACTCGGCATCGTCCAGCAGCGACTCGGGCAGGCCGAGGTCGTCGGCGTCAATGCGCTCGCCGCCCGAGAGCGCCAGGGCGCGGTGCAGCAGGTTCTCGAGTTCGCGCACATTGCCCGGGAAGGCATAGCGCGCCAACTGCGCCAGCGCCGCCGCGGTGAGCACCGGCACCGGCGTCACCCCGGCATCCTGGGCAATGCGCGTCAGCACGCGCTCGCTGATGGGGCGCAGATCCTCGATGCGCTCGCGCAGCGGCGGCACGCGGATCTGGATCACGTTCAGCCGGTAATACAAGTCCTGCCGGAAGCGCCCCGCCCCCACCTCCAGCGCCAGATCCTTGTGGGTGGCGCTGAGCAGGCGCACATTCACCGGCGCCTCCACCACCGCCCCCACCGGCCGCACCGAGCGCTCCTGCAGCGCACGCAGCAGCTTGGACTGCATGGCCAGCGGCAGGTCGCCGATTTCATCCAGGAACAGGGTGCCGCCATTGGCCGCCTGGAAGAAGCCCTCGCGGTCTTCGCTGGCGCCGGTGAAGGCGCCCTTGCGATAGCCGAAGAACTCGGCCTCCAGCAATTGCTCGGGAATGGCGCCGCAGTTCACCGCGATGAAGGGCTGGGCCGAACGCGCGCTGACATCGTGGATGGCGCGCGCCACCAGCTCCTTGCCGGTGCCCGACTCGCCATGCAGCAGCACCGGCGCCATGCTGCGCGCCACCTTCTCGATCAGCGCGCGCACCTGCTGCATCGCCAGCGAGTCGCCCACCAAACGGTCCAGGGCGGTGGCCGCGCGCGTGTCGGCCAGCGCCTGGGCGCTGGGCGCCGCCTTGCGCGGCAGCGGCGCCGGCGCGCGCGGCGTCGGCAGGGTCGGCTCCTGGGTGGCCGCCTCGGAGGGCAGCTGCGAGGGCACGACCGAGGGCAGGCTGGCCGGCATGCGCCCCAGTGCCGAGGCCACCACCATGCGGAACTGGCGCAGGTCCACCGGCTTGGTGAGGTAGTCGTAGGCGCCGGCCTTGAGCGCCTCCACCGCGTTCTCGGCCGAGCCATAGGCGGTGATCACCAGCGTCTTCTCCTGGCGGCCCTGCTGCTCCAGCCAGCGCAGGATGTCCAGGCCGCTGCCATCGGGCAGGCGCATATCGGTGATGACGGCGCTGTAGCGCCTGGCCTTCAGTCGCGCCAGGCCGTCTTCGACGCTGCCCGCGGTCTCCAGCTCATAACCCTCGCGCAGCAGGGTCAGCTCGTAAAGCGTGCGCAGATCGGGCTCATCGTCGACGACCAGAAGGCTGAATGCGGGTGCTGCTGTGCTCATGTCGGGACGGCGTGGGCGGCCACGCGCTTGAGTATGACGGAGAACTCATTGCCGGGCGGCTCCAGCTCGACCCGCCGGGCGTACTCGATGCGCCCGCCATAGCGCTCGCACAGCTCGCGGCAGATATAGAGGCCCAGCCCGGAGCCGCGGCTGCGGGTGGAGAAGAAGGGTTCGAACAGATGCCGCTCCACATCCGGCGGGATGGCATCGCCCAGGCTCAGCACCGACAACACCGCCCATTGCTCGGACTGCGCGCGCAGGCTCACCTGCACCGCCCCCGGCAGCTCATGCGCATGGCGCAGGCCGTTGTCCAGCAGATTGACGAGGATGCGGCGCAGATGCTCGGGCTCGAAGCTGACCTGGATGGCATGCTCGGCCAGTTCCACGCGCAGCAGCTCGCTGCGCGGCGCCAGCTCGAGGCCGTTGGTGCGCGCCCAGTCCTGACAGACCTGCGCCACCAGCTCGCTGGCATTCACCGGCATCGGCTCGGGCACCACGCCGGGGGCCACCTCCATGACATCGTCGACGATGCGCTTGAGGCGTTGCACATTGGAAGCCACCATGCCGGTCAGCTGCGCGCTGCGCGCGTCGAGGCCGTCCTCGGCCAGCAGGGCATTGGCCTGGGCGATCGCCGCCAGCGGGTTGCGGATCTCATGGGCGATGCCCGCCGACACGCGCCCCATCGCGGCCAGCTTCTCCTGGCGGCTGCGCGCCTGCACATTGCGGTTGTCCTCGACGAAGAGCACGCAGAGATCCTCGCTGGCATCGGACTCGCGCCGGCGCGTGAAGCGCATGCGTACGCGCAGGCTGCGCTGCAGCGCGACATGGAATTCCAGCTGCACGTCCCGCCCGGCCTCCGGCCAGACGCCCTCCGCAAAAGCGCGCTCCACCGCCGCCACCAGCGGGGCCCAGGCGAGCACGCCGCGCAGCTGGAACGGCGCGGTGCGCACCATGCCGCCGTCCGACAGCAGCGCCCGCGCGGCCGGGTTGGCGGCGCGCACGCGGCCGCGCCGATCCACCACCAGCACGCCCTCCTGCATCTCGTCGATCACGAGCCGGTTCAGCTCGGCCTGCTGGCGCGCCAGCTCCATGCTGCCGCGCGCCGATTGCTCCTCGCGCGCCAGCCGGCTGGCCAGCTCGCTGGCGAGCAGGCTGACGACGAAGAAGCCGCTGCCCACCAGGCCGGCCTGGGTCAGACGCAGGCCGGCATCCACGCCATGTGCCAGCGACCACAGTGCCGCCCCCAGCAGCACCAGGGTCGCCAGCGCCGCGGTGGCGAGCGCAAACAGCCGCGGTGTCAGCACGCCGGCCATCAGCACCGGCATGATGAAGAGCGCGGCAAAGCTGAGGCCGCTGCCCGCGTCCAGCATGTGCAAGGCGCCGAACAGGGCCAGGTCAAAGCCGATGCTGAGCAGCCATTGCCAGCCCGTCAGCCGCGCCAGCTGGCGCGCTGCGCCGGCCTGCACGAAGTTCGACCACAGCCAGAGCCCCAGCGCCTGCGCCGCATAGCCCACCGACAGGCCCAGCAGCCAATCGGGCGCCAGCGTGCCGAAGGCGCGCGCCATCAGCTGCGTCGCGGCAAGCGCCAGCCCCAGCGCCGCGCGCGCGCCGAGGAAGGCGCGATACAGGCGCTGGAAGGCATCGCCGCTCGCATCGCCATGCAGGTGGCGCGCCGGCTGGAAAAAGAACTGCGAATCGCCGGCCGCGCCGTCCGGCGCCTCATGGGCCAGCCCGCCCCAGTCGGTATCGCCCTGGCTGGGGCCGAACCACGAGGCCTGCGCGTCCGCCCCGGCATCGGGGCCGCGACGCTGGCTGCGCCGGCGCTCGGCACGGCGGCGCTCAGTGCCGCGACGATCGGCCGGGGGCAGGTCTTGCCTCATGCCGGAGGCGGGTTGCGCGCCTCGAAGGCCGCCCTGTGCGCGGCGCTGCAGAACTGCCCGCCGCGGCCGGGCAAGGCATCCTGCTGCGGCAGATGCAGGCCGCACTCGGCGCAGCTCACCATCGCCTGGGGCTGGGCCGGCGGCGGCGCAGGCGCTTCATCGCGCCGCCCGGCTTGCGGCGGCCGCGCGCGCTTCAGGCCCAGCATGTAGAACAGCAGCGCCAGCAAGGCGATCAGGACCAGGAATTTCAACATTCAGACCACTCCCCGCTGCAGCACCACCTCAAGCACAAAGCGCGAGCCGGCATAGGACAGCAGCAGCAGCGCGGCGCCGAAATAGAGCCAGCGCGTGGCGCGCCGGCCGCGCCAGCCGAACACATGGCGGCCGGTGAGCAGGCCGGTCAGCACCAGCCAGCCCAGCACCGATAGCAGGTTCTTGTGGTCCCAGCGCCAATGCGGCGTGAACCACCAGCCCAGCAGCAGGGCCAGCGACAGCACGGTCACGCCCGCGCCCACGAACTGGAAGGTCAGGCGCTCGAGCCTGAGCAAGGGCATGCCCAGCGCCACCACGCCCTGGCCCTTGCGCGAACGCATCTCGCGCTCCGCGCGATTCAGCATCGCGGCATGCAGCACGGCCACACCGAACAAGCCGTACGAGGCCAGCCCCATCACCCAATGCAGCGGCGCCCAGGGCGAGGCGGCCAGCGGCCGGCTCTCGCCCGGAAACGCCCAGGCCAGCAGCACCACGGCCGCCCCCAGCGCCGACAGCACGCGGCGCGCCCCCGGCAGCGGCACGAAGCGGCTCTCCACCAGATAGACGCCCAGCACCAGCCACAGCGTCATCGACAGCGCCGGCGCAAAGCCGAAGCGCGCGCCGGGCTGCGGCAGGCCGATGCCGGCGATGTCCAGCAGCAGCGCCAGCAGGTGCACCGCCCACACCGCCACCAGCATGCCGCGCAGGCCCTGCTGGCGCGTTTCGGCGGTGAAAGCCGCGGCCGTATAGCCGGCCGCGCAGAGCAAACTGAGCCCCGCAAGCCAGGCGCTCACGGACTCTGGAGTGGCGAACGATAAAATCATCGCCACAGTGTACTTATGCGCGACCACCTTCCCGGTGGCGCCTCCCCCCATGGCATCCACCCTGACCGACCGCCTGAGCCTGCTCGTGAAAACGATGCGCGGCCAGGCCCGCATCACCGAAAGCAATGTGCAGGACATGCTGCGCGAAGTGCGCATGGCCCTGCTGGAGGCCGACGTGGCCCTGCCGGTGGTGCGCGACTTCATCGCGCGGGTGAAGGAAAAAGCGCTGGGCGCCGAGGTGGTGGGCTCGCTCTCCCCCGGCCAGGCCCTGGTGGGCATCGTGCACAAGGAGCTTGCCGCCACCATGGGCGAGGGCGTCAGCGACATCAACCTGGCGGCCCAGCCGCCGGCGGTGATCCTGATGGCCGGCCTGCAGGGGGCGGGCAAGACCACCACCACCGCCAAGCTCACCAAGCACCTGATCGAGAAGCGCAAGAAAAAGGTGCTGACGGTCTCGGCCGACGTCTACCGCCCCGCCGCCATCGAGCAGCTCAAGACCGTCACCGCCCAGGCCGGAGGCGAATGGTTTGCCTCCTCGCCCGACCAGAAGCCGCGCGAGATCGCGCTGGCGGCGCTGGACTACGCCAAGAAGCATTACTTCGACGTGCTGCTGGTCGACACCGCCGGCCGCCTGGCGATCGACGAGGCCTTGATGGCTGAGATCAAGGAGCTGCACGCCACGCTGAATCCGGTCGAGACCCTGTTCGTGGTGGACGCCATGCAGGGTCAGGATGCGATCAACACCGCCAGGGCCTTCAAGGAGGCCTTGCCGCTCACCGGCGTGATCCTCACCAAGCTGGACGGCGACTCGCGCGGCGGGGCCGCACTCTCGGTGCGTCAGGTCACCGGCGCACCGATCAAGTTTGCCGGCGTATCCGAAAAAATCGACGGCCTGGAGGTGTTCGACGGCGAGCGCCATGCCGGCCGCGTGCTGGGCATGGGCGACATCGTGGCCCTGGTGGAAGAGGTCAGCAAGGGCGTGGACCTGGCGGCGGCCGAGAAGCTGGCCGGCAAGCTCAAGAGCGGCAGCGGTTTCGACCTCAACGACTTCCTCGCGCAGATCTCGTCGATGAAGAAGATGGGCGGCCTCTCCAGCCTGATGGACAAGCTGCCCACGCAAATGGCCGCCAAGGCGGGTCAGGCCGACATGGACCGCGCCGAGCGCGACATGAAGCGCATGGAAGGCATCCTGAATGCCATGACGGCCAAGGAGCGCCGCCAACCCGCCCTATTGATGGACGGTAAGAGCAAGGCCAGCCGCAAGCGCCGCATCGCCGCCGGCGCCGGCGTACAGATCCAGGACGTCAACCGCCTGCTGAATCAGTTCGACCAGATGCAGGGCATGATGAAGAAGATGAGCGGCGGCGGCCTGATGAAGATGATGAAGAAGATGGGCGGGATGAAGGGGCTCAAGGGCATGGGAGGCATGGGCTGAGCCCCGCCGTCCTCACTCCAGCAGCGCCTGCGCGAACTCGCGCGCGCTGAAGGTCTGCAGGTCTTCCAGCTTCTCGCCAACGCCGATGAAGTAGACGGGGATGGGCCGCTCGCGCGCAATCGCCGCCAGCACCCCGCCCTTGGCCGTGCCGTCGAGCTTGGTGACGATCAGGCCGGTGAGGCCCAGCGCATCGTCGAAGGCCTTCACCTGGGTCAGCGCGTTCTGGCCGGTATTGCCATCCACCACCAGCAGCACCTCGTGCGGTGCCTCAGCCTGGGCCTTGCCGATCACGCGGCGTATCTTCTTCAGCTCTTCCATCAGATGCAACTGGGTCGGCAGGCGGCCGGCGGTGTCGGCAATCACCACATCGCAGCCACGCGCGCGGCCGGCCACCACCGCATCGAAGGTCACCGCCGACGGATCGCCCCCCTCCTGGCTGACGATCTCCACCCGCGTGCGATCGGCCCATACCGAGAGTTGCTCGCGCGCCGCGGCACGGAAGGTGTCGGCCGCGGCCAGCAGCACCTTCTGTTCGGCATCCGCCAGATGGCGCGTCAGCTTGCCGATGCTGGTGGTCTTGCCGGCGCCGTTCACACCCACCACCATCACCACGGTCGGCTGATGCTCGCCCACGCTGAGCGCCTTTTCCAGCGGCTTGAGCAGCTCGGTCAGCGACTCGATCAGCAAGCCGCGCACCGCCGAGGGCTCGGTGGCCTTGGCCTCCTTGACGCGCCGCTTCAGGTCCTCGAGCAGGAACTCGGTGGCCTTCACGCCCGCATCGGCCATCAGCAGCGCGGACTCCAGTTCCTCATACAGCGCGTCGTCGATCTGCGTGCCGGTAAAAACCTGGGCGATGCTGGAGCCCGTCTTGCGCAGGCCGAGCTTGAGCTTCTCGAGCCAGGTCTTGCGCGGTGCCACCTCAGCGCTCACGGACGCAGCGGGCGGCGCCACCGCTGCCACCGGTTCCACCACGACGCTCATCTGCCGGACCGGAGCCGGAGCCGATTCCTGCGCGGGCGTGGCGCCAAACTTCTTCTTGAAGAAACTAAACATGGATGCTGCTTTCGGTGCGCACACGCACGAGCTGAAACCTGCCTCGAACAGAAATTTTTCGAGTCGCTTGCATTGTCCTCGAAAACCTGGCTACAATGGCGGGCTTGAGGCGCTTTAGCTCAGCCGGTTAGAGCGACGGAATCATAATCCGCAGGTCCGGGGTTCGAATCCCTGAAGCGCCACCAAAACACGAAAGCCCTGTGAGTCAACGACTTACAGGGCTTTTTCTATTCCAGGGGTGCCACTTGGGGGTGCCACTTGGGCTCCATCTCGACACCACGTCTGTACCGCAAGCCTAGCGGTATCTACTTTCTTCGCGTCATTTTTCACGCATCGCGTGAAAAGCCCGGCATCACCGGTCGGCCAGCTCGCAAAGAATTCCGTTTCTCTCTTCGCACCAAATGCCCCATGCGAGCGCGCAGCATCGCTGCGTGGGCCAATGCACGACTGGAACTGGCTCGCACAATGAGTGACCGCGACGACATCTTGAAAACCATCGGCGATGGCATCCGGACATGGACGATTGGACCGGGCGGCATCTCGGCAGACGGCGACGAGGACACGAACAACCTCTTGCGGGTGCTCAATGCGCACCCCACTCTTTCCCAACTCGCAGCCTTTCAACCGGACCCCGAGGTCGAAGCGAGGAAGCAGATGATGCTCGACATCATCAATAGCTACGCTGCCGGCTCGCCACCACGCGCTGAAGTCAGCGGCCCGAGTCAGCCAGTCGGCCTGCCGCCGAACCCGATGCGCATGTCGCACGCGCTGAAGTTGTACAAGGAAGCATGCGTCGCCGAAGGCATCTCCCCGAAGACCGTCGTTGAAAAGGGCGTCCTCCTCACCAAGCTTGCGGCACATGTCGCGGCCTCACTCACCGGAGAGCCTGACCCATTCGTCCACAGCATTGGCACGCACCATTTGTCGAGCTTCCTCGACGCAACGGCGACAAAGACCGCCAAGGACGGCACGGCCACCAGCGAAGCGGCGTCGCCACGCACGCAGATGAAGAAGATTTCAAGCCTGCGTGCGTTCTTCGCCTGGGCAAGCGAGCAACGGCAAGCAACTGTCACGGACCCTGCAGCAGCGCTGGACAAGCGGGACAAGGCGTTGCGCAAGGTGGCGGCGAAGTCCAAGGACAGCTATGAGCCGTTTACTGACGCAGAGCTCAAACAAGTCTTCGACCCGGTCAGATATCTGCGCTTCAACAACCAGGCCGACTATTTCTGGGCCCCCCTCTTGGGTCTGCATCTTGGGGTGCGCTTGAAGGAAATCGTCACGCTGGAACTACGCAACATCAGGCAGCACGAACCGACAGGAATCTGGTTCATGGAGGTCACGTCGGAAAACGCCAAAAACCGCAACTCGGCTCGCCGCATCCCCATCCCGTCCCGCCTCAAGGAACTCGGCTTCATTGAATACGTTGAAAGGATGCGGCAGCTCGGAGCAGTGCAGCTCTTCCCTCACCGCGACCTGACGCATGCCACGGTCGAGGTCGACCCCTCGGGAAATTGCAGCGAGCGGTTCAGGCTATATCTCCAAAGTCTTGGCCTCAAACGCCCTGGCCTTGTCTTCCATAGCTTTCGCCATACCGTCGTGACCGCGCTGCAGGACGCAGGCACGCCGTTGGCGGATTCGATGCAAATCACGGGTCATCGGGCCCAAGAACACGCCATTCGAAATGAAGGCCTATCGGCTGGACACGCGCGCAGCGTGCATCTGAAGACCTACATGCACGCAGACAAGGCGCGCATGAATACAGAGTTCCCGCTTGCGCGGCTACACCAGTGGCTCGACCTTGCGCTGCAGAACGTTCCCTTGGACTATCCGCGCTTTCGCCGGGCAGCGTCCATCGTGACTGAGCATGTCGTGAAAACGACTGCCGGCTTCGAGAGCGGCTGGTCAACTCTGAGGCGACAGTATGGCGAAGAACAATTGCAGCGCTTGAACGCGGAGTGAGGACGAGCGCGGCGCCGCTCAGTCGCTAACGAGATAGCATCCTCAACCAAATCGTCGCAATGCCACTCAGCGCTTGCCCTTGCTCTTGACGGCCTCACGGATAGACGCGGCGAGTCAACTGAAGTGATACGCGATCAGTGCGGATTCCGGTCACGCTAACGACCTGTGCCGGTCGGCGCTGACCGTCTCACGCAGCATGCTGGTTGAAGTTGGCCATGATGCTGTCCGAGCGCCAGCGCATGCAGTTGGCGGTGCCCAAGGTGCGTCCGAGCATCGAAGCCATGATCGAGGCCATTAAGGCGCAGCTCGACGAGGTCTAGGGCGCGATGGTCGGCCATGTCCAGGAGCACTTCGACAAGCTCGACGCCTTGCTGTGAATCCGGGGCGATTCAAAAGAGGGTTTTCACACAGCCTCGGCTGCCAGCAGAAGTTCACTTACGGCAGCTTTGCGATTTCTCAGCGCTGGGTCAACGAGTCCGCAACATGCCATCGCGTGGGCAAAGTCCGGTTCACTAGCGAGAAGTATCGAAAGACATCGGCGTCATCCTCAACATTGTGAGTGCGCCGCTCCTGGATCGTCAGCAAAATCTCCGGACGTTTTCGGGAGGTGATGATGAGACGGATTGTCGCTGCGCTGCTTGTTGCTGGCCTGACGGCTCTTTCCGGCTGCGCGTCAGTCGCAGTCGAAAGGGGGAAGGACCTTTCAACTGCCGGTATTGCCTACTCCAAGGCATCAGCGGCGGTGGTTGACTTGGCAATCGACGCTGCCATTGATTCCAGCAGCTACAAGATGAGGTCCACAGTAGCCAGTGGCGCTACGACTCCGGAACGAACCGATGCACGAATCGAGTCTCTCAAGGAGAAGGACGAGATTCTGGTCACGGACGTCAGGACCTACGCCAAGATCAAGCGCTCGCTGGGCGCAATCGAGGCCTATTTCACCGGGCTCCAGGAGCTGTCCGGCGCGACCCCGGGCGACGCCGTGGAAGCGTCGGTCAAAGGCTTGGCCGACCGCGTCAATGGCGTGAGTACGGCATTGCAGCACGACCCGAAGCTCACTGACCCTCGAAAGAATGCGTTGGGAGGATTCGCGAAGTTTCTGGTGAAGGAAGCCCATGGCGCCGCTGTTGCAAGAGCGCTTGAACGCGACGCCGACATGATTGGCAAGGCGATGGTTCTGCAGGAAATTGCGTTGCAGGTCGCCATGTCTGACATCAAGGCGCTTGCAGATGAGCAGTGGGCACGGTTTCGCCAACAGCGCCTGGAGGCGCCGTTTGGCGCTGGGGGCGTTGGAGACAGTTGGATTGCGGACCGAAAAATCTATGTGAAGGGAGTCGCTCTGGGGAGTGCTACGGAGGGCATCAAAACAGCCGAACAGGCTGCGCATCAGATGCAGGACATCTGGGGCCGGATCCTTAGCGGCAAATCGTCTGGCGCCGAGTTCAATCTCATGCTCAAGGACTTGAACGAGGCACTTGATGCCGCGAATGCGTTGAAGAAGGCCTTCTAACCACTGTTGAGGAACGACCATGGCAACGAAGAAACCTGACAACAAGGAACCCGCCGCGCCCCGCAAACCTCAGACGCGTAGCGGCGAAATCGACCGAGTGACCGTCGACTCGCTGTCGCAGTTGCAGCTCATCAAAGCAGACCTTGAGAAGGTGAGCCTGGCCCTGGTCTCTAACGAACCGAAGCTGACAGACCCGAAGCGCCAACAGTGGGAAGAGCAACTCGACAAGGTCGACCTAGCGATTCTGCGGGCCCGCTCGGCCTTGTTGAACGGGCTCTCGGCGGCCTTCGAGGAGGAGGTGCCGGCCATCGAGGCGGCAACGGGCAAGCTCGCGGACTCGCTCGCTGCCCTCAAAAAGGTCTCCGCTGTCATCAACGCTGTGGCCGGCGTTCTTGGCGTCATCGAGAAGGTCATCACCCTGGGTCGATAGCCTGCGGAAATGCAGCCAGAGCTCGCCTTGAACCAACCAAGATGACCAACGACCTTGCTCTCGTCGCGCCCACATAGAGATACCCGCAGGGTCCCTGAAGGCACCTCGAAATCCTGGCCCAGGTGGAAGTAGCGCACTTCCCGCAATGGAGTCTCCACATCAGCTTCGATATTCAAATCCTGAAGATGAGGCATTCCGCAAACGGCTAGATGAAGTAAGAAGCTACGGTGACCATTCAGACCCGGAGGCAGTGGTGTAGTAACTGCATTCAATCAACCTGTGCGCCTGCGGCCTGTAACTAGCCACGTCAACTGTCTAGGTGACTTGGTAGCGTCGCTCAGGTGTCCGTACACGTCAATACCGCGAAAAGGTGAGGCCATTGAACCGTCATTTCTCGAATATCGGTATTTTGGCCGTCATCCTGTGTTGCAACGCGTTTGGAGAACCCGACTACGCAGCATGGGTCGGAAAAGATGTCGAAACTACGCGCAAGCAGGATTTGCACTCTACGTTCCGCACAGGGTTGTTTTGCGAGTATTCGACACCCGATGTAGGGGCCTTGCAGGTTGGCGAGCGTCTCAAGGTGGTTGAAGTGAGGAGCGCCACATGCGGCTTCTTTCGAAAATATACGTATCTCCGAGTTAAACACTCAGGCGGAAACAGAGCACCAGTTGGTTTGGAGGGCTACATTCGCGTCCAGGACGGACAGGACAAGGTAAAGCTAGCTTCGGAGTAGTTGCTCATGAATTCTTCCCTCTTCTCTCCCGAGTCGGCTATTGTCGTCTTTGCATCGTTTTTGTTCTATTTCCTGGGCATCCTGCTTCGGCACTTCGCACTTCCGCCCCGAGATCCACTTCCCCTTGGTAAGCAACTGGCAATCGGGTTAATACTTTCTTTGTTGATCGTCCCCCCATTTTTGGCTTTACTTCGAACCGCCTTCTTCGGAAATGAAACTAATGCGGCTTCTGCGATTACAACCATTGGCGTCATCGTAGAGCAGGGATTTCTTATGAATGAAACTCTCGCTCGCAAGTACGCTGAATGGAAAAACGGCCCGCCTGGAGGAGGCATGGGGGGACTGAGATCAAATCATGAATGACCGCTTTCAGCGGGCCATTTCAGCCGTGCAAAGGACCGCAGCCGCTGCAGACCAGCCGGTCGCTAGGGTGGGGTGGCTTTAGGCTGATCTGAGACATTCGCCACCCGAGACTTCCAAGAAATGACAAAGCCCGCACTTGGCGGGCTTTGCCAAGTCCTTCACAGGACTCTGTATTTCTTGGTTGCGGGCGTGCGCTCATACATTTTTCATATTTTCGATTGCACTCTCACGATTTCCGATCGTTCCACGTCTCCGTCGCGCTTAGGCCGACTTTGCGACTATCTAGGAACCGGTTTAGCCCTCTGCCTTTAGTCACTCAAATGCCGAGCCCACTCAAACCCGGCCAGGCAAAAGCCATCCTGACAAATGGCGCATAGGTAGCGCTATGGTCTCAACTAACTGCAAAGCTGAATTGACCGCGCCTTGATCTCGCCGTTGCGTGCACAACGTATGCGGCACAAACTGCAGCGAATAGCAACTTTCCGGTCGACGGCTCAGGAACTCTATTCGGCTCAGCATCCGACACAAAATCATCATCACTATAGAGGCGGATGCCGGTATCAACATAGCTCGGGAGCGTTGGCGCCTCGCCAAGTCTGAGAGCACGACCAGTGATCGACGTGAGGTCGCTCAGAATTTCTTGGAAATATCGCTCCTGAACAGGCTGCAGATGAAAATGGGCGTCGGTCCCAAATGCCCACCCCCCCATGGCACCTTCTGGCTGTAGGCCTACTGAATTTTGGCAACTCGGATTTTTATTAGGATATTCATCGCAAAGACTGAGCAGATGCCCAAATTCATGAGCAGCCACATCGCCCTCTAAGTAGTCAAGATACTCATAGGCGAATTGACTTGACGCGCTCTGGAATCGCCCCAATTGCGTATACCAAGTTCCCACACTGGGGCGTTCCCGAAATCCGTTCATGTCCCCAACTTGATTCTTGACCGTGACCTGGGCATCTGCAAGAACGTCGTGATATTGAATGTCAACGTTAAATTTCAATCCATACGCGAACATTCCGTCGCGAATGAAATATTTATCACTCCACGCTGACTCAATGCCATGTTTCCAAACGTCAATTTGGGCGGCACCGGGATCAACACCATTTAGTCCAATCGAGAAGTCGACAAAGAAGTTTGTTCCATCAAAGCTTAGATTGTAGGGGTTGCCGATTGGATTGAGTGCACCACTCGCAAACGACAGGTTATTTTTAAAGCTCGCCATGGTCGAACTCAATACTGAAGGGACGCTATTGCCATTAATCTTGAACGAATCAATAACTGCCCCTTGGGATGCCGGTCCGCCACACCCGTTCGCATCCAGGCACTGAAGAGCAAACATGAAGCCAGAACCATTGACAGGGCCTGGCGTATTTAGGTTTAACGCAATGCCAGGGCCTCCATTAAAATTAATATCCACTCGGCCATTGATTTTTGCATTATGAATGCTGCCAAAATCAACCATGGGAGCTTGAAATGATTGTGCAAGACCTTGCGTTTGAACCCAAGTGGCAGTAACAGCAGAGCTTGTGGTGTTTTTATTTGAATTGTAGACACCCAACAAAGCATTGCCATCATAAAGCGACGCCGAATAGTCCCGCCGCGCAAATTGTCCATCTCTATATAGCGCCACTTGCAGGAGTTGCGTGTCTTGAGATGCGCTGGTCATTCTAAAATTCGCCGTAAGCGTGTCGCCCGCACCCAAATAAACCAACGGCGCCGCCAAAACATCACCAGGCAATAAATGTAGGCTTGCAATACCTGCAACAATGGCTTTAACCCAGATGCCTTTAGAAATTTTCATAGCATTTCCCCCTGATATTGACGTCAGCACGCGCATCGCACGGCGTATTGCAACCGTGCCCATCAGCCACGAAGGTCTTTTAATAGCAGGCTTCAAAATTTTGAACATGGGTATACCCACCCTCCCCCTTGACTAAGGGGCGGTTGCACGGTTTCTGTCGCAATAGTGATAAAGCAACGCCAAAGTGCTGGGTTCAGATAGATCAGCAGGTGGCAAGACGGTAGAAGTGGTCGACCGCAGACGTGACGAGGCGTGGCAGCCAAGTTGCCCCTTCTTCCCCTTCTTTTCTTAATGGCGTAGATGGTCTCGATGCCGGTATTTGCCGCCGCCGAACTGTCGGGCGAGTCGATAAAAGCTTTATGCCACGTACCTTGAAATTGGCTCCGCTGCCGGAACGACGGCAACCGCTGCGGAACAGCCTTCTGAAACAGGTCACGAGCCGCAGAGTGGTCAAGTCCAACTGGCACGGTGGTCAGTCACTACCAGCACTCACATTCGGATCACAGCCGCGTCACATCTTGGGCTTGCTCCCCTTCCTGACGGCTGCCCCTATAGCGGCCCTTTGGGTCTTCGAAGCCTTGGCGTGAATCGACAAGCGCTGCTTGACGGGTCGCGTCGCTTTGACATTGAGGGGTGTCACCGTCCCGCCCCCGGCCTTACCGCCTGCGCCGTAGTACGTTGCTGAGCGCGTTGTGCTGTGCCCCATGGCTTTGGCCACCGTTTCTCGGTCGGCCGATGTGCTGACGTCCTTCTTGAACTGATGGCGGAGGCTGTAAGCAGAAAGACCCTGTTTACCCTTCTTGGGAGGAAAGACAGATTGACTGGCACGGGCGACTGCCTTGCGGTACTTATCTTTGGTCTTCTCCCGGTCTTCGCCTGCAAGCAACTGAGAAGAATTGACGGGCACATTGCCTTCCAGCAGAGCTCCCAACATAGCGGCGACGCCGCCTGAGTTGACGGCAACCGTAAAGCTCCGCTGCAGTTGGCCCGCGTGCTTTCCAACTTTCGCCCCGGCAACGGTGACGTCCAGCAAGCCATCAGGAAGAAGAACGACGCTGACACCTTTCAAAATTTCTTCATTCCGGCAGCCCGAAATTGCCTGAATCAGGTAGGCCAGTTGCAGCTCGCCCTCCAACCTGGATGCAATCTGCTCTCGCCAGTCAGCTGGCTTGCCACGGATGCTTGCAGATTTGCTCTTGACGCTGCGAACGCTCACGCCGCTCAGCTTTGGCGGTAGGCCTCCAACGGGCATGGCGTCGAGTGCATTAGCCGACGCCACCAGCACAGGCACGGCCAGCCGGAAGGCCTCGCTCACATCATCGATGGCACGGGTCTGCGGGTCGGCACGATCCCATCCGTCAATGATCTGCTTGGCCCTTCGCATCCTGTCGACGAGCACGTACTGCATAGCCGCCTTCAGCAAGTACCAAGTTTTCGGATGATTGGCCTTCTCCACGACCAATTGCCAAACATCCTGCTCTGCCTCGAAAGCTTCATTGATGAGCGGCCCTGCGATCTTCTCGTAGGTCGCTGCCGTCGCGGCTGACGGTTTCCCGGCGGCGGCATAGAGCGCAGCCGCTGTTTCGTAGCGAGCAAGAACGGCTTGCTGGGTTTCAACATTCGCACCGCGGGGGCTGAGCTTGCTCAGGGCAATGCGCACACGGTGCTGCCGAAGCAACTCCGTGGTTTGGCGCTGAAGATCGAGAAGCTCCTCGTGGGACTTGGGCAGCTTGAAGCGCGTAGACATGCGTGGGCAGTTCCTTGAAGAACGCGACCCCCCACCAGTGGGGTCTGCCCATTGAGATGTCACATCCGATTCAAGTCGACAAGGGCAGTTGCGCGCCTATCGCACACATCGGCAGCAAGGTGTTGTTCAAGATGCGGGCGCATGCCAGGACGCAAGCGATCCTCCACAGCCTGATGTCCATCGTCGTGCTGCCGGTCGCCTTCGTGCTTTCTGTCATCCCCGGCCTCACTGCCTTTGGTCCCTGTGGAAAATGTGGACCGCCATCGGTGAGTTGCCGAGCCCGAGGAAATTCAGGCATCGGTGACAGCCCCGGAATCCGCAGCACCTGCCGTGACATCAGCGTAAGAGACTAGCGTTGCCGTGCTTGTTCGACCAACCGGCCCTCAGGAGGCCGCTCGGTCGAACCTCCGATGAGCCTGACACGACCGCGTCAGTCTCATCTGCGCGCTGACTACCGCCAGCTTGCCTGCATTGCCTGTTGTCCCTACCAGGCCAACCGACAATGCCTCCGGGCTGCTAACGCATCCCTGCGCGCCTACTACGCCGGCTTGCCTGCCCATCTGCTTTTCAGCATCTGGGCACATTGTTGGACAGAAAAACTCTGTCCAACAATGTAGGCGCGCTGTGTCCAACAATGTAAGTCCACGCTGTCCGTAAAGATTGGCCCAGTGCCCCTTTTGCGCCCTGGCCCCGCCCTCTCGAAGCTCAAGATACCCTGCCACTTGCCGGCGCCGTGCCCAAGCTGCTGTCATAGAACATAAAACTCTGTGTTCGACAAACATGGACTTTCGTGTTCTACCGTTGCAGCCATTTCGACGGCAGATCGTCGCGCTGATGTCCAATTGATGCTTAACTGATGTCCAGTTGATGCTCAATTGAACATCAGTCTTTCAATGCAGGCGTGGGTCGCCACCACCTGACAACTCGGCCCACATTTCGTCCTCGCCGACGCGTGCCCGTCCTGCCACCACCGCCGCGGCGACTGCTTGCTCGGCTGCTCGCAGCATGCGGCGCGGACTCAGGTGCGCGAGCACGACCAGCGCACTGCGCTCGAATCTGACCTGACCGTCCAGTTTGAGTTTCTGGAGCACGCCATGGACGATGCTCTGCGCGATGTCGATGGCCTCCCACTTGTTCGGCGGCTCGATGACCGAAACCTCCATCCGACTGACGATGGGCGCGCCGATGCCCTGGAGCGAATTGGCGGTAGCGATATAGGTCACCAGCGAGGCGTCGAACTCGACGTCGACCGAGACATCGCGAATGCACCGAGCCGTCTCGCGCTCCAACGCGCCGTGCAACTGCGCCAGTGAATCCAGCGCGTTACGGTGCGAACCGACGCAGGCCTTGTCGACCTCATCGAGCAGCACAACCGGATTGGCGACGTCACCCAAGCAGATTTGATTGAAGAGCAGGCCCGGTTCGCTGTTCGCCCAATATTTGTCTGATCCCCGGAGCTGGGCTCCGGCGCCGGGCTGGTCGAATTGCACCGAGGCCCGAGTCGTGCCAAGAAGCTCGGCCACCCGGTTGCTGTAGAACGTCTTTCCAACACCCGGCGGGCCGAGCAGCAGTTGAGGTGCGATACGCGGCGGCGTCCCCGTCGCTTCGGCCAGCGCCAGAGCGTTGCGCAGACTCCGAATCGGTTGCCGGAAGTGCGGCAGCGCGCTTTCCAACTCATCCACCGACTGCCGCCAGTCCTTGGCCATTGCCAACAGGCGGTCGGGACCACGATCCACCAGTTGTTGGACGATGCGCTTGCGGCGTTCATTGATTTCCTTGTCGGCCGAACGATCTGTTGCTCCGGGGCCGGTCGTTTCGCGTACAAGATCCGCCAGACTTGGGAGCACGCGATACCAACCCGGACGCGGCGGGCCGCTCAGCTTTTTTTGTTGGAGGCGTGCCTTCGCCTTTTGCCCTCGCTCTTCGTCTCGGCGTGCGTCCAAGATGACCTTCTCCCGATGGAGGCGGTCATTTAGCCTGCGCGCTTCTTCCTGCTCACGGTGCTGCTCAGATGCTTTCGCCTTTTCGTCAGCAACACTGGTCGGCACGAGGATGCCGATTACGCCATCCACCAAGACGTGGGCAAACCCGTCTGGGACATCCACCTTGTCTCGCCAAGTCTGTCTCATCGAACCTCTCCTGCAGCTGTGCGGTTTTTGTCCGGCGCGCCACAAGGCATTGCGGGCGCAGAGTTGTTTGCCTGGTTCATTGGTGTCATGGTCTTCACAGTAAGAGGCGCTTTCCAGTAATGGCTGCATGGAGGGCTGCGCGAAGCGAGATGGCGTCAGCCAAGGCGTGGTGTCGGGCGAGGCCGCGGCGGCGCAGCGCCTGAAATGCCGCGTCGGCCGCCAGTGCGCAGTCGAGTCGGCAGGTCAGCTCGTTCACGTTCAACGGCTCGACAAACGGCTGGACTCGAGACCAGTGGTCATGGTCCTGCAGCAACTTGACCAGAAGCTCAAAGTCCGGCGCATAGTCAAATGCGACGTAGGCGGGCTGGCCAGAACGAGCCTTGATGCGCCGAGCCTCTCTGGTCAGCCAATCGGCCGCGCGCTGCGCCATTTGGACATATGTACCTGCTCGGTTGGGCACGCTCCCCCACTGCGTCAGCACATCGCCATGGCACACGAAGTCTGAGCATCGGGAAATAACACCGGCGTTTGCCGGATCCTCACGGTCGAGCTCGGCGTAATGCTCAGCGCCGCTGCCGCTGGTCAGGCCGAGCGAGAGCAGCTCAGGCGCCCGCAGGTCGGTGAATTCGGTATCCAGGCAGATGATGTTCTGCAGCGAAAGCTTCATCGAGAAAATTGAAGACACAGGGACTCCCCTGCCCGCGTGAGCGCAGGCATGCAAGTGATTGAAAAGTGAGGCCGACTCGGGTCAGCGGTCGAGTCGGCGGATGCAGGACGGAGCTACTTGAGCGCCTTCAGCAACTGGTAGTAGCGCTCGCGAGTCGCGACCAATGCCGGGGCCAGCTTTTTGCCTCGGCCGGGAACGCCCATGCCGCCGTCGACCCAGAACTGCAGTGCAGCCTCTGCCTCGCGGCGCTTGCGTCGCAGGAACTCCTTGAGCCTTTGGAGCAGTAGCAGCGCGCTGTGCCCGGTGAAGTTCAGCGTGTAGCACTGCCGGCTATGGTTCTTCGCGAGCGGAGTGGCATAGATGGGCGCGTCAATGCCGACTGCCTCGCGGAAGGCCTCGAGGGCACTGCGGTCGTTCTGCGTCACGTGGACACCAAGCCGATAGGTATCGGATCGGCCGCCCGGATAGCGCTGCTTGGCGATGTGGATGCACCCCTCGCCATCCAAGAAGCCGGCGGCCCAGGCCAGTAGAACCGGGCTGGGTGTAGAACGCGCTGTGGTCGATCTTTGACGATTCGACGGACCTTGATGACCTTCCATCGCTGCAAACCCTTTCCTACGACTTCAGCCCCGACTGGCAGAATGCCATTCTTAAGAGCCTTTTGCCGTTCTGAATGACATTCTAGGCGGCACAATGTTGCCTGTCAAGTCTTTATGACGTTTAGAATGACATTTCGAGGTAAGAATGATTAAGTGCCATCTCTCCCGCCTGATGGGCGAGCGGAAAGTCAGGGTCGCAGACGTGGCCCTGGCCACCGGCCTCCACAGAAACATGCTGACCTTGCTCTATCGGGAGACCGCCAAGCGGATTGAGCTCGCGGACATGGAGACCTTGTGCCGGTACTTTGAGGTGCCGGTGGGCGAACTATTCGAGTTTGTCGACACGCCGACTCCACCTCAAAGCGAACCGGCAGCATGACGCGAAATAACGGAGGAACGCTTGTCTGCAGTTCATGACTTGATCGCCCAAATCAGCGATTGCTTGTGCAGATGGGCTGAAGGCCCCATCTACTGAGCCTGGCGAATGGTTCAACTGACCGTTCGCAGTGGAACGGACCTTGCGGCAAGCGAAGTGCATAGATGTGAAGCAGGCGCACAACGCATCGAAGCCGCCTGCCAGTAGCAGAAGACAGTCACTTCATCTGAGCAGCCAATGCCACTCCCAGTTTTCCCATGGGCTCTCACAGGCAGAATGCTCAGCAGGGAGATCACGTCGGCATGAACAAAAAACTGCTGTCCGAGCGCGACATTTGCACCAAGTTCATCGCGCCAGCCGTTGTCGCGGCGGGCTGGGACATTCAGCGTCAGGTGCGAGAAGAAGTCAGCTTCACCAAGGGGCGCATCATCGTCCGGGGCAAGCTGCACAGCCGGGGCAAATCCCGGCGCGCCGACTTCATCCTCTACCACCAGCCCAACCTGCCCCTGGCCGTGATCGAGGCCAAGGACAACACGCACGCCGTGGGCGACGGCATGCAGCAGGCCCTGGACTATGCCGAGGCCCTCGATGTGCCCTTTGTGTTCTCCAGCAACGGCGACGGCTTTCTGTTGCATGACCGCACAGGCAATGCAGCCCTCACCGAAACCGAACTGACGCTGGACCAGTTCCCCAGCCCGGCCGAACTCTGGCAACGCTATTGCGCCTGGAAAGGTTTCGATGCCGAGGCTAGTCAGAAGGTCGAAGCCCCGTACTTCGACGACGGCACTGGCCGCATGCCGCGCTACTATCAGATGAACGCCATCAATCGCACAGTGGAGGCGGTCGCGCGCGGTCAGAACCGTGTGCTGCTGGTGATGGCCACCGGCACCGGCAAGACCTACACCGCCTTCCAGATCATCTGGCGCCTGTGGAATAGCCGGCAGAAGAAGCGCATCCTGTTCCTGGCCGACCGCAACATCCTCGTTGACCAGACCAAGAACAACGACTTCAAGCCCTTTGGCGCAGCGATGACCAAGATCGCCAAGCGGCAGATCGACACGTCCTACGAGATCTATCTGTCGCTGTACCAGGCGGTGACAGGCGCCGAGGAAGAGAAGAACATCTACAAGCAGTTCTCCCCGGACTTCTTTGACCTCGTGGTGATAGACGAATGCCACCGCGGCAGCGCCGCCGAAGACTCGGCCTGGCGCGAAATCCTCGCCTACTTTTCCAGCGCCACCCACATCGGCCTGACCGCCACGCCCAAGGAGACCAAGGAGGTTTCCAGCATTCACTACTTCGGCGAGCCGGTCTACAGCTACAGCCTCAAGCAGGGCATCGCTGATGGCTTCCTGGCGCCCTACAAGGTCGTGCGCATCGACTTCGACAAAGACCTGCAAGGCTGGCGCCCGCCCGCCGGCATGCTGGACAAGAACGGCCAGCCCATCGAAGACCGCATCTACAACCTCAAGGACATGGACCGGCAGTTGGTGCTGGAGGCCCGTACCCAGCTCGTGGCCGAAAAGGTCACCGCCTTCCTCAAGGCCACCGATCCCTTTCAGAAGACCATCGTCTTCTGCGACGACATCGACCACGCCGAGCGCATGCGCCAGGCCCTGGTGAACCTGAACCCTCAGCGCATTCAGGAGAACCGCAAATACGTGATGCGCATCACCGGCGACGAGCAGGAAGGCAAGGCCGAGCTCGACAATTTCATCAACCCCGAAGAGCGTTACCCCGTCATCGCCTGCACCAGCAAGCTGATGACCACGGGTGTGGATGCGCAGACCTGCAAGCTCGTGGTGCTGGACCAGCACATCAAGTCCATGACCGAGTTCAAGCAGATCATCGGCCGCGGCACCCGCATCAACGAGGACTATGGCAAGTTCTGGTTCACCATCATGGACTTCAAGAAGGCCACCGAGTTGTTTGCCGACCCGGCTTTCGATGGCGACCCGGTGCAGGTCTATGAGCCCAAGGGCAATGAGCCTCCCGTGCCGCCTGACGATGTGCCCGAACAGACCGAGGGCGGCCCCAACGGCGGCGGGGGTAAAGAAACGCCGCCCGATGATGGCGGCGATACGGGTGGCGGCGGCGGTGGTGGCCGCATCAAGTACGTGGTGGGCAACGTTTCGGTCTTCGTGGTGGCCGAGCGCGTGCAATATTACGGCCCGGACGGGAAGCTCATCACCGAATCCCTGCGCGACTACACCCGCAACTGCGTCACCAAGCAATTCGGCTCGCTGGACGCTTTCTTGCGCCGCTGGTCCGACTCCGAGCAGAAGAAGGTCATCATCGAAGAGTTGGCCAATCAGGGGGTGCTCTGGGAGGCCCTGACCGAAGAGGTGGAGGCCAAGCAAGGCAAGCCGCTCGACCCCTTCGACCTAATCTGCCACGTCGCGTTCGATCAGCCGCCGCTATCCCGCAAGGAACGCGCCGACAACGTCAAGAAGCGCAACTACTTTGCCAGGTACCAAGGTGCGGCACGCCAGGTGCTGGAGGCCTTGCTGGACAAATACGCCGACACCGGACTGGAGCCCATCGAGGACATCAAGATTCTTCAGTTGGACCCCTTCAGCCGCATTGGTGCGCCGGTCGAGCTGGTACGCGCTTTTGGAGGCAGGACCGGCTACTTTCGGGCTGTAGCCGCCCTGGAACAGCAACTCTACGGATCATTGAATGTTGGATAGTTTGCAGATAGAAGCCGAGTTGGCTGGGCTTGGCTGGACCTTGGACACTCGCAAAGCCTACGCGCACGGATACAGCCACCCCGGGGTGCCGCAATCGCTGTTCGTGAAGGTTAAGAAACGAGATGGTCAGTTCCAGGCGGTGCACAAGTCGCCCCTGGTGTTGCACCCCAGCCTGCGATCCTTCGCTTCTAGTCTTTCCGAAGCGGGGGGCTTCAAGGTTGAGCTATCTCCCTACTTCAATACCAACTTGAGCGGGTTTCCCAAGGCGCGCAATGCAGGGGCAACTGCGACCCAGTTCGGAATCGATGTTTCTGTAGATGACGCGGCCGCGCTGGATCGGCTATTGGCAGCCCTAGCCAGTCCTGAAGGTGTCTTGGCAGCCGATAGCGAGGTGGACATCGGGAGCGCCGCCCCTGCTCAATGGCCGATTCCCGCAGACATCACCGACGAGGACACGCTCCACTACTTGGAAGCAGATGACTACGCAGGTGCGCTTGTAGAGCTTGAGCCCGATTTGCCTGCAGGCCAGCGTGCCATGCTGATCGGACATGCCCTAGCGCCCATGCAACAGCTCTCCACAGCATCCATCGCGTCACTCGGCGGCTACCGCGGCACACCAGCCGGAAATCTGCAATATGGCCTACTGGCCAGTCGGATCGCCAGGCATTTGGACATTGATCTGCCAGACGGAGCGGACAAGCTGAACACTATTGCAGCACTCAGTGACGATCGCGACGCGCATGGACACCAGCTCTGGCGGCTGCGCGCGCCTGTGTTGCAAGCACTGCGTCAATTGGGGTGGTTGCCTACCGATGTGCCTTTCGACGTTACGTTGCACGCTGCGGCGCAAGCCGAGATCGACTTAGATCCTCAATGTCAAGGGCTGGATGCGACGACACGCTCGGCACTCGTGAACGCTCGCATTGGACAGAGCGATTTCCGTAAGCAAATGATGACCATCTGGCAGGGGCGATGTGCAATCACCGGCTGCGACATTGCCGACGTGCTGGTAGCCTCGCATGCCAAGGCCTGGGCCGAGGCTAGCAACGCTGAGCGACTAGACCCTTTCAACGGTCTTCTGCTGGCAGCCTCCATCGACAAGCTTTTTGACCGAGGGCTCATCAGCTTCGACGTGAATGGCCAGCTGCTTGGAAAGCCCTGGCTCAGCCATGAGCAACTCCAAGTCTTGGGCTTGTCGCCTGGGGCCCGGCTTCGCTTCGTGAAGCCCCAGCACCTGCCCTACCTCGCAGCCCACCGCGCCAAGCATCAATTCCCCGCCTGACTCCGCTTCAGCGGCCCCTCCCCATGTCCATCAGCAGTTCCATCAAATCCATCCAAGACATCATGCGCAAGGATGTCGGCGTCGATGGCGACGCCCAGCGCATCGGCCAACTCGTCTGGCTGCTCTTCCTGAAGATCTTTGACGACCGCGAGCAGGAATGGGAGCTGCTGGACGACAACTACCGCTCGCCGCTGCCCGAGCAGTGCCGCTGGCGCAACTGGGCGGCCAACCCCGAAGGCATCACCGGCGAAGAGCTGAAGAGCTTCATCGACAACGAGCTGTTCCCCGCCCTGCAAAAGCTGGAGAGCTACAGCACCACGCCCGCCGCCTTCGTGGTGCGCGGCGTGTTCGAGGACGCCTACAACTACATGAAGTCCGGCCAGCTGATCCGGCAGGTCATCAACAAGATTCAAGAGGGCGTCGATTTCAACAAGGCCCAGGAGCGCCACGCCTTCGGCGATATGTATGAGCAACTGCTGCGCGACCTGCAAAGCGCGGGCAATGCCGGCGAGTTCTACACACCGCGCCCGGTCACTGAGTTCATGGTCCGCATGGTCGACCCCAAGCTGCAAGAGAAAGTAATGGACCCCGCCTGCGGCACCGGCGGATTTTTGACCTGCACCATCGAGCACAAGCGCAAGCACTACGTCAAAACGCCCGAGGATGAGCGCACCTTGCAGGCCAGCATCCATGGCGTGGAGAAAAAGCCGCTGCCTCACCTGCTGGCCACCACCAACATGATCCTGCACGGCATCGAGGTGCCCAACCAGATCCGCCACGACAACACCCTGGCCAAGCCCTTGATCGGTTGGGGCCCCAGGGACCGCGTGGACTGCATCGTCGCCAACCCGCCCTTCGGCGGCGTGGAAGAAGACGGCATCGAGACCAACTTTCCGCAGGCCTTCCGCACCCGCGAAACGGCGGACTTGTTCCTCGTGCTCATCATGCATCTGCTCAAGGACGGTGGCCGCGCCGCCGTGGTGCTGCCGGATGGCTTTCTGTTCGGCGAAGGCATCAAGAGCCGCATCAAGGAAAAGCTGCTCAACGACTGTAACCTGCACACCGTCGTTCGCCTGCCCAACGGCGTGTTCAACCCCTACACCGGCATCAAGACCAACCTGCTGTTCTTCACCAAGGGCACGCCGACCAAGGACATCTGGTTCTACGAGCATCAGTACCCGGCCGGGGTGAAGAACTATTCCAAGACGCGGCCCATGCGCGTTGAAGAGTTCGAGACCGAGCAAGCTTGGTGGGGCCGCGAGGCTGACGGCTTTGCGGCTCGTGTTGAATGCGAGTTCGCCTGGAAGGTCAGCGCCGAAGAAATCATGGCGCGCAACTACAACCTCGACTGCAAGAACCCGCATGTGGGCGAGCAGGTGAACCATGACCCGGCGCAACTGCTGGCCGAGCATGCGCGGATGCAGGAAGGCATCCATGGCCTGCGGGAGCAGCTGAGAGCGGTGCTGGCAGAGGCCCTGGAGCGCGGCGAATGACGGCGCTGATAACGGGAAACCTGCCGCTGGTGGCGGGAGCACCCCATGGCGTTAAGAAGTTGCGTGAGCTAATTCTGGAGTTGGCAGTTCGCGGACGACTTGTCACCCAGCATGCGATTGATGTGTCGGCAGCTGAACTTCTAACGCGTATTGCCGCTGAAAAGCTGAGTATGGAGAAGCCCGGGAAAGCCAAGAGGGCCGCGGAACATACCCGCCCCCCCTTAGCGGGCCCATTTGAATTGCCTGCATCTTGGCAATGGGCTCGCCTAAGCGACGTGACATTGAAGATCACCGATGGCACACATCGCTCTCCACCCAACATTGCTGCGGGTGATTTCAAGTACATATCTGCAAAAAACATCAAGCCGTGGGGCATCGACCTTTCTGACCTTACCTACGTCACGGCAGCAGTCCATGACGAGATTTTTTCGAGGTGTGACCCTGCACTTGGAGATGTCCTCTACATCAAGGATGGGGCGACGACCGGGATCGCGACGCTAAACACCTTGAACGAGCCCTTCAGCATGCTATCAAGCGTCGCGCTCATCAAGCCTAGCTGCGGCATCGTTAATGCGTATCTCCTGAAGGCAATGGTGGCGCCGCTGTTCTATCGGGCGATGCGAGCTGGTATGACGGGCGTCGCCATCACGAGAGTCACGCTGGCGAAGCTCAATGAATCGCTAATTCCGTTGCCTCCGCTCTCAGAGCAACACCGCATCGTCGCCAAGATCGATGAACTGATGGCCCTGTGCGATCGACTGGAGGCTGGCCAGGCCGACGCCGAGGCAGCCCACGCGAAGCTGGTGCAGGCCCTGCTCGCCAGCCTCACCCAAGCCCGCGACGCTGCCGACTTCCGCGTTAGCTGGCAGCGACTGGCCGAGCATTTCCATACGCTGTTCACCACCGCGGACAGCATTGATGCGCTGAAGAAGACGGTTATGCAACTCGGCGTAGAGGGTCGACTTTGCACTAGCGCCGCACGTTCGGCATGGCGGCTTCGGACGATCAACGAGTTTTGCACGGTGCAAGGCGGCATCCAGAAGACGCCACTGCGTGCCCCCGTGCGACGTCACTTCCCGTACCTTCGCGTGGCCAACGTGCAAAGAGGCCGGATCGATATTGCTCAACTGGAGCGGTACGAGCTTACGCCAGAGGAATTGCAGCGTTGGCGCCTGAACGCGGGGGATTTGCTCATCGTGGAAGGCAACGGTAGCGAGAGCGAGATCGGTCGTTGTGCGATCTGGCATGGCGAGGTCGATGATTGCGTGTACCAGAACCACTTGATGCGCGTCCGCCCGACCGGCGAAGACGCCGTTGAGTACCTGGCGCTATACCTCAACTCGCCGGTCGGTACGGCTCACATGCGGCGCCTTGCCATCACCACCAGCGGTCTATTCAACCTGAGTGTCGGCAAGATTCGCAGTATTCCGGTCGAACTTCCGCCGCCGGCAGAGCAGCATCGCATCGTCGCCAAAGTCGGCGAACTCTTGACCCTCTGCGATCAATTGAAAGTTAGCCTCAGCCAAGCCCGCCAACGCCATGAGAAACTGGCCTCCGTGCTGGTCGAGCAAGCCGTGGCCTGATCCCACTCCAACATGGCAACACCTCACAACGACAAACTGGCCGTCCTCATCGACGCCGACAATGCGCAGGCCAGCATCATCAATGAGCTTATGGCTGAGGTGTCGCGCTACGGCACCGCCACCGTCAAGCGCGCCTACGGTGACTGGACCACGCCCAACCTGCGCGGCTGGAAGGATGTGTTGCACAAGCTGGCTATCCAGCCCATGCAACAGTTCAGCTATACCACCGGCAAGAACGCGACGGACTCGTCCTTGATCATCGACGCGATGGACCTCTTGCACTCGGGCACCGTCAGTGGCTTCTGCCTAGTCTCGTCAGACAGCGACTTCACCCGCCTGGCCACGCGGATTCGAGAAACGGGGCTGGTGGTCTTCGGCTTTGGTGAGCAGAAAACTCCGCAGCCGTTCGTGGCCGCTTGCGACAAGTTCATCTACACCGAGATTCTGCGCACACAGGGCGTCGATGCGGCGCCCCAGCCCATTGTGAGCGCCGAGCCTGGGCAATCGCTGGAGGCCATGCTAAGGCAGGCTGTGACCGCCACAGTCCGCGACAACGGCTGGTCACCCCTGTCTACCGTGGGCTCGCTGATCATGAAAAACCACTCGGCCTTCGATTCGCGCAACTACGGTTGCCAGAAGCTGGGGGAACTGGTGCGCAAGCAGACCTACCTGGAGGTGAAGGAAGTGCCCGTGCAGGATGGTTCCAGCAACGTGCATCTGTTTGTTCGACTGAGAGCCTGAGTCATGCCCATCCAACACGCCATCTGGCAAGTCGGCCAGCCCGCCTCACAGGTGAAGCAAAGCAGGGTTGGCAGCGAAGCGCATTCACGCCTGCCCTTGCAGAGATGGCGCGAGCGCATGCGCGGTACACGACTACCCCAGAAATTGTCGGCATCAATGCGCCTCCGTGTCGCAAACCTTAACCAGTCGGACCCGTCATGATCGAAAGCTGGCTGAATCCTGAATACGACAACCTACAAAGCAGTGCAGATCAGCCTGTGCCCGCGTTGGACGAGGCCCTACTCCGCGAATTTGGCGGAGTTTTGCTCGGTGAGGCCCTCGTGGCGCAGAGGGTCCTGGCGGCGCGTCGTCTCGGTCTTCAGCTTGGAATGTCAATTCAAGGCACGCGAGATATTTTGCATTGGGGACATTTCTTCCCCTCGGCAGTTGCTGTCCTGATGCCCCCTCCAGCAGCGGAAAAATCGGACGAGCGCCGCAGGCGCCGCTTGTATCAAGAGCAACTTCTAAAGGCACAAGATGCTTGGCCCGACCTGGCGACGGTACGAAATGCTGCCTATTTGCTTTGCGCTGATGGGCAGCCACCGGAAACCGGACTTCCACGTCAGCTCTATCCAGAGCGGGACAGCGTGCCCACTCTCAAGGACTATGACGGCTTTGAGCCATTATTGCAGGCACTGACTAAGACAGTTAGCCCATCACTCGGCCCTGCATGGTTGCAGGGGAAGCCATGGCTGAAGGAGGCCATCACCACAATCGTTTTGGAGACATTCAAGAATACGCACGACCATGCCCGGAGAGAGCTGGACAAGTCGAACGTAAAGCAATCAGTGCGCGCACTGTACGCGAGGTACTACGACATGAGCGAAGTTGTAGAGCTTGCGAAAGTTGGCGACCCCAACCTGCATTCGCCCGCACTTCGCTACGCGCGGAACTTCGTTCCGCGTGAGGTGCCACCAAGTGTCCGCGTGGCCGAAATGCCAACCGTTGGCGGACTTCTGGAGTTGAGCGTACTCGACTCTGGCCCCGGAATGGCTGCGAAGCTATTGGGGCGGGACGTGACCGGCGTTCCGATTGGAGAGCAACTTGAAGCAGTGATTGCCTGCTTTGAGAAGGGGCGCACCACGACGGGCACCAAGGGGCGCGGATACGGCTTGGCGAAAGTTCTGCAGAGGCTGCAACTTCTCCACGGCTTCATGAGTGTTCGCACCAACAGCGTCCACGTTTTTCGACAGTTTGGGTCACTGCGAGGTGTTGCGTCGATTGAAGACGTCGATGATGCGCCGATACCAGACTCCGTGATGTTTGACTGGCGGCGAGGCGCGTCGAGGATCCCAACGGCGCGAGCTGCTGTAAGCGGCACTCTGGTCTCCTTTCTGGTGCCGATGGCAGGAGGGGACGCCGCATGAACGGAGCGCTCTTTCTCCCGCATTCGCGTGGCTGGGCTGGTCAGGTAGAACACGGGATCTCCATATTCTTAGGAGATTCACGCGTCTCGGCCGATCAGCTGGATGCCAGCTTGTCCCACCTCTTAAGCAGCCAGCCCCCGCTAGACTTCGTCCACTTCGTCGGTTACGCCGATCAAGTTTGTGCCGTACAGGCAGCGGTCTTGGAAGAAGGGTCACTGCTTCAAGAACGGCTGACTGCATTGCTAGGCAAGAGGCCCGTTCGATTCTTTCATTTCGACGCGGTCTCTGGCCTTCATCGCTGCTTGGATGCCAACGGTACTCCGCTCGTCGATTCAGTTGAGCAGGTTGCTGTCGAGCAGAGGTATAGCCTGATGGAAGTATTCAGGCTGGCGGGCGGCGAAGAGCGCGCTCCGAAGGGCACCCACTATGCAAAGACGTCAGATAGCCATGCTGACCGATTTCTACGGGTTTCCAACGTCGTCGAAGACGGACGTCATGTGGCTTTCCTCGCCTATTGGCTGCTTCCTTTTCTATGGAAGCTCGACGTTCGGCATGTGGCTGTCGACACATCAACCATCTATTCCGTTGTGTTCAAGGCGATTCAAGAGGCCACCTTGCGTGGCGGCCGCTCCGACTACCTGCCGCAGGTTTGGTCGCATAACTCGCACAACGGTGTTGAGCGAATTCCTGAGCACGTTCTTGACGACACTGTATTTGTCGTCTCTGCCTCCACCTCCCACAACCTTGTGCGGAAGCTCAAGGCTCGGGGGGTGAGCCCCCACCGCGTTCGGACGCTGTTCAGCCTTTCTGCCGCGAACAGCACGGCAGACCTTGAGGGGCACACTGCACTGTGCGACCTTTCAGCAGCCACGTTCGGAACAGTGACGCTTGGACTGGCTCTCATTGAAAATCATTCCGCGATGAACTGCGCCCTGTGCGCTAAACACTTCCATCTGATCAAGATTCAAGGTGACCAATTCAGCATTGCCCCTCCTCGTGTTGCAGCCGTCGTAATCGAAAAGCGGGATCTTGACGAGAAGCTGCGTCCCGTTCTCTCAGCACTTTGCGGCAGGCGTGCGTTTGCCGCCTATCGCCGCTTGGACGATGAGCGGATCTTGTCCATTTCTTTGAATGCCGGTGCGATATTGGAAGGAGAAGCTCACGACAAGTCCAAGGCTGAGCTCCAACGCATCCGTTTACATTGGGCCAACTTGATGCGCCGGGCTCAGTCTCAGTCCCTCAAGCTCATCGTTGCTTGCGACTATCCGGGATCCGCGGAACTAGCCAGTGTCGCCGTCAGTCAGGCCAAGGCTGCGCTCGCCAACCCTGAGCAAGTCCGCGTTGTTGGAAGTAGAGGCCTAGCAAGCCAACAAAAGCAGCCCGGCCAATCGACCCTAGTTTTGTCGGCGGCTGTGTCCGATCCGCAGGAATTGCTCAGCGTGTCGCGAGCATTGCGAGACGTTCAAGAAGACGGCTCGATTGCGTACCTGAGCGTTGGGGATCTATTGCCATCGGCAGATGTCGTCAAGCGCCTCAAGTCCAACATCACCATGGGCCAGCATGGACCTTCGACGTTTACATACGCCACATGCATTGAGCTGCCACTTGACTCGGTGGACGAGCATTCGTCGTGGGCAATGGAACGCGACGAACTTGCACGCCTAAGAGCCTGGCTAGACAGCCAACATAAAGAAACGCCAATCGAGATCGAGGAACGGATCGACCGACTTGATGGGGCATTGGCGGACGGCTTGATTGACGACGTGTTCTGGCAATCACCCGAAGGAGTTAGCCTGCGGCTGCGTTCAGACTTCACGCTGGCTGACCGCACGCTGGAGGCACCAGTTGCGACTCAGGCCGACCTGCTCGCAATTGTTGGCATCACTCTGACATCCTTGCGGCATCGTGAGGGGGCAACCCGGAAGCTCGTGCAAAATGCCTACGAGCGCAACATGCTCTCGCCAATGAACTTCAGTAGGTTCAATGATGGCGTCCTGCAAGCTGCCATCCTCAGAGCTGCGAAGCCCGAAGAGCTGGCGTATGGCGCTTGCGATGGAACGCTCAGTGAAGACATGTTGCACATCCTTTTGGACATGGTGCCGTGCAAAGGGCGCAGTCCAGAGAAGTCCGAAGCCCTGCGTGAATTCCTCGTGGCTTTCATGATCAAGCGGATCAGCTTGAAGAGGGAGCACTGCGAGAAGTTTCTGCAAAGGTTGATTGCATCCACGGCCGAGGGCAGTGTTAAACGGGTCATGGCCGAGTACTTGAGAGCTGTACTGCATTGATCGACCCGGTGCCCCTATCCCATGTGCCCGTGCCGTTCAGTGAAAGGGATGGATCGTGCTGGCGACGACCGGATTTGACCTGGTTAGTTTCCGGTCGACCTCAACATTGGTCTAAATACTGGGGTCGACTGTAGGCCTTGCCCGGTTGCTTGGGCGTTGACCTGGATGTCAATTGGTCAAGGACGGTTCGATGCTCGGGTCGAGTTGAATCGAGAAGGACGCTCCGGCGGTGCGACTGCGGTTGCCTCGCCACGCCATCCCAGCCGCATTTCTAGATGCCCAGGGCTGGCGAACGGGTACGCACGGCGAATTCCTTACAAAGAAGGGACGAACGGTGATCAAGGTTGGCTTCACGCGAGCCACCAGAAGGTGCTCGGCGAACGCTAACCGCGTCCGGAGCCAACTCAACACCCCCTTTTGCCGGGCCGCAGGCCGTGCTAGCCTACCTGTCGCGTTACACGCACCGCGTGGTGATCTCCAACAGCCGCCTCGTTGCCTAGAATGAGTGCGGCGTGACCTTCCGATGGAAGGACTACCGCGCCAGGCTCACGGCGCCCCGCTGAATGGCCGAAGAATCGCTTCAAGCTCTTTATGAGTGAGAACGCGCTCTTGTTCCAAGCGCGAAGCCAACTGCGTCAAAAGCGACTCATACCGCCGGAGTTCCTCAAGAACGATTAGATACTGGTCTTGCAGCAGCTGACGAGCCAGGCTGCTCTGGCGCTCGATCTCACAATCGCTCGCTGCGCCAAAGATCACCAACAGGTTTACCGACATCGCCGCATTGCTGGCATCACTGACAGGCAGTCCGCGCCTGCCAATCATCTTGTTGGCCAATCTGCCAGCGCGCTCCAGATCCGATGTGGATCCCGTCGCCGAAATTTCGAGCGGTCCCAACAGCATGTGTTCAGCGGCCCGGCCCGCGAGGCACACCTGCAGTTCCTGCAGCAAGTCCCCGTAGGTACGCTCACCTTGGCTGAGCTGCTTGGGGTGGTCATGCATCGGCACCACGACGCCCATCGCTTCTCCGTGATCAAGGATGCTGCAAAAGGCGGCAATCGACGTTCCACCACTTGCCAGAAACTCCATGAGGACGTGACCGGCCTCATGGACTGCGGTACGCCACCGCGAAAGCGGCTCAACCGAATCCGGCTCAGCGGGGCGCATCCCAAACAACTTGCATTCCAGCAGATCGCGCTGAGTCAGCGGCCTGTCTTCTCTCCAGGCCGTATGCCTGAGGGCATCGAACAATTGGAGTCGTTGATTCATGCTGAGCGAGCGCACCACTGCACCGACGTCTGCCGGGCTCTCGTGCACGCTGGTATCCCACGGAAGATCCTCACACAGCGCAAGAAATGCCTGCCCATGCGTCCGGCTCTCCGCCGCTGGCAGGGAAACCAAGCGACAGAACTGGCGAGAAGTGCGGAATTCATCTGCGAGCTTGTCGGACTTGGAAACTGCGACCACCAACACCACCGGCTTTCCCTGCAGATCCTCCGCCATTGCCCTGACAAGGGATTGCCGAAATATCGCAGCGGCGCTGCTGTCATGTACCGGCTCGTGCGTAAACAGGGCTTCGTCGTCAAGCGGCGCATGCTCATTGATCCAGTCGCCGGCCTGCAAATGCAGCAGCGTTGGAGTTTCTGGGCTCATCAGCGAGCGCCAATCCTCAAACGTCGACACCACTTCGTGGGCAGGAATCTCCACATATGACATTTGCGCCGCACGTGCCGTCAGCGAGAGGAATTCACAGGCTTCGTCGCCATCCTCATGCTCGAACACCACACCTTGGCCAACAAGGCTCCAGATTGAGAACTTGGTCTCAAGATCCTTGGCGCAGCCCTCCGCAAGCTCCGGTTGTTCGACGCTCCTCCGCGCGCGAGCCAGTTGATCGACCCAGCGCTTGAAGCCAGATGCTGCAGGCATGGCGTTCCAACGAACGGCGAGCGCCCGCTTGACCGCGTCAAGCTCTCGCGAGCTCGGCTGCGGAGTGCGGTGATCGATCTCGCTTTCAGGATCACGGTACTTGCGCATCATGTGTCGACTCGATTGGAGACAGCGGGGTGCTTTCGCTGGCGGGCAGGCTCATTGCCAAGCCTGCCGGCTTGCTGGTTGTCGGGCATCGCCGCGATTGCTCTTATGGTAGTGAGCCAAAGCGACAAGATCTGTCGCTGCTTGCCGGGAACGTGTGCTGCGTCAGCAATCGGGTTCAGGCACGATCTGCAGCGACTACTTCGCGGCAGCAAGGGTGATCGGCCTTCACAGACTCCTATCGATGGCCGTTCCACTCCGGATCTGAATCGTCTTCAAGCGCTGGTGCCCAGTTGGCGTGACGCCAACGCTCTGACGTTGGATCGAAGGGCATACCCAAAAATCGACGTGGACGCTTGCCACCGTAGAGCATGTAGGGCACCCCTCTCAGCCTCAGCTCCTCCAGGCGCCGCATGCATGCGGCAGTCGACAAATGCGGCTCCCGTTGGAGGAACTCCTCGCCCTCCCATTGGGAGTCCAGCGTGAATATCTGCCAGTAGTGCTTGTAGAACTTCGGGATTGGATGCAATGGTGCAGCGTAGTGACTGCTCTGCCCGCGACCACGCAGAATCTCCTTGCTTGGAAGTCGCACGCTAAGCCTCCCCTTTTGCCCGGTGGGTGTTAACAAGTTGGGTCATCGGTCTCCGCGTCAAAGCCCAGCTCCAGCTCCAGCTCAAAGTCGGAAAGCCATTCACCATTGATCATGCGGCTGGGCGGTGGTTCGTTGTCGATGATCTGCTGCCCGGTGACAAACCCATTGGTAATGCTCAGCAGCAATGTCCGCTCATAGACGCTCATGTAACCATAGTGCACGTAGTACAGCAGCTTGCCTATCGCGCAACCGAGTTGCCCGGTCACCCAGAATGCAAACTGACCCGGCCCCGCGTTGTCAGGATGATGAGCCTTGACCGAGTCAAGGTACTGCGACGAGTAGTTCAAAAAAAGGCTTTCGATTCGCGCAGGTGAGCCGCCCCGAAACGTCCCATCGATTGATTTCAGGAAGAGGCGCCCGTTGAAGACCTGCCATGTGGCCACATAGCCGCGCGAGCACGCTGTTGTGCGCCGCATAAAACGGAGCCCCTTGTTCTTCGGTCGGGCGAGCCAAGCATGCAGCGGCTCACCGATCAGGCTTCGGCTATAGCCATCGAACTCCAGCCTGTCGCTGGCTTGTGCGGTCATTTGCTGTTCCTTCTGTGGAGCGATTCAGAATGCCGTGTGTCAGAGCCGGCGTAAACACTGCCAAATCCGGATGCGCACAATGCGAGTCAACCGGTCTGACGGCCCCCAGGCTTCAAGGGCACGCTGGTAGAGGCTTCTGTACGAAGTCAAGGCTGACGCATAGTCCGCGGCATTGAAGTCGTGCAACGCCAGCAAGTTCAACGCCTCCTGAGTCGCGAGATGGCCAGTCCCGAAGTGCTTCTCAAATTTGTATGCGGCCAATGACAACATCGCACGTGCGGCCCCGCCTGGATGGCGGCGGCCCAGTGTCAGGCCAATACGCTGATACAGGTCAGCGAGGTCGTACTGGATGTTGCGCTCAGAACGCGCTTGCAGCAGTTGCTCCAAGCTGAAGCGCTTTCTCGGTGCGCCGGTGGCGGGGGCGCTCATGCCAGTCTGCTGCACAGTACGCGCCAGCCAGGGTTGGCTGCTGCAACAAGATTCATCGCATCCTGCTCGCTGTATGCATGGACGTGGACCCCTCGCGTGGTGCCGCTGCTGTTGCGAAGCTCGACGTAGTACCTGCGCTGATTAGCCATGATGACGTTACTGGAAGTCGACTGTTTGGGTGCGCAAGTTTCACTCTGGCAGAAGGAAAGTGGTGGTTTGGCTGAATGGTTCACTCAGGGACAGGCGCTGTCCCTGAGTCATTGATACCTTCAGCGCTGGCCTGCATCAGCAGACCTCTCACATCCTCAATGCACACCCATGATCGAGCAGACCTTCTCGCTGATTGACTTCATCGAAGTGACGAGCCATATCCCCAAGGACACCGGTTGGCCGACGCCCTCCCCCTTCAACCTGCGCTTCAAGCGGAAAGCAACGCTGACGCCAAGCCAGACTGCGGCCATCACGGGCACCGGCATCTACCTGATTTCATCGCCAAACGAGGTTGCGTACCTGGGCTCTTATCGCCCCATGAATGGAGACATACTGGCCGACCGGTTTGAACGGCACTTGGAGACGATAACGGGCCGGGGATACCGCATCGGCTTAGGTGGCAAGGCCAATCCCAATAAGCGGAAAGACGATCTCTTGTCCGCCATAGCTGCACCTGACCTGCGCCAAGCCATCCTCAGCGCCTTCGACCACAGCCGGGATGCGCGATTCAAAGACACCGGTGTCAACACGACGCCGAACCGCCTTCGCTTTGCAAGCGAAAACTGGCAGCTGTTCGGCGCAGAGCATTCCAGCCGCATCCTGGCGCCCCTCACCATTCAACTGCTTCGCATCCGACCGGCGGCGTCGCAAGAGCAGGCGAGCCGCGAGGTTCGCACAATCGAAAAGATGGTGCTGGAGACGAACAAACCCCTTTGCAACAAGGAATATTTGCACTCATTGCATGAGGGCCTGCGGGCGTCGAACACTGCGGAGATCGTCATCGAACGCGTTCGGCAGACTGCACACCAGGTAACCGGCAGCGACATCACCTACAGTACTCTGCTCATGGGTCGCGTGTAGTGTCCGCTCGTCCTTCAACTGCGTCGATCTCCTACTTGCGGCAGCGCGCTCCGGGTGCCCTTAATGAGCTGCTTTCACCCGTCAAGGCTCATGACCGACGCTAAAACCTTGGTCGCGGTCGTTCGCAAATGGGCTGGGATGTGCAGCCTGCTCGGCTGTGTAATGCGCAGCCATTCGGTGGCTTCGATAGGCCATCTCATTGACAACCGTCTCGGGTGCGACGACACGAATCCAATGCCCCATGCTCAATAAGAACGGGACCAATAGGATGGTGAAAGGCACCTCGGCCGTAACTTTGAACCAACCAGTCTCAGAATCTGGGCCGTCGATGCGTTCCTGATTGGGCAAAGGGCGTTCCTTAAAGTGGTAAATGGTTTCAGGAGCCACTTGAAGGACGATCTTTTTCAGCGTTAGGTCGTCAGTGATTGGGAACGAGAAGCCATGCGTATCGCGTATGTAGTCATCCAAGTTGAACCCTGAACGTTCAGGAAATGTTTCGAATGACTCTGTGGCTCGTAGAACACGATGCAACGCATAAGCAGTCAGTACATCATTTGCGTCTGCAGCGACTAGATACGTGGTTGCATCCTTGACGACCAAGCCCATTGGACGAACATCTAATCGCGTCACAACAAGTTCGTCGTGCCGATCATGAATCTCGATGTGAAGGACGTTTCGGTGACCAAGTGCCTTTACGCAGGCTTCCAGAACTTCCGAATGAATCGCAGCCGGCACTCGCCCAATCCAGTCGTTAGCAAAGCGAATACCGTCGGCCAGCCGTTTCTGCACATCCGGGTCTGTCGTTACCAAGCGAGACAAATTCACCACGGCCTCGGTACGTGGTTCCAGATGACTCGCGATGCTGATTAGCGCTGCTCGTGCCTCCTGCTGGTAACCGATGATGCTCGGGCCACTGGCATATGCCGGATTGCGGTAATAGCGCCACGGTTTGCGGACCCCGCCCTTGGCCGGAGGAATCGCAATTGCCATCTTGGAGGGATCACCGGGCGTCGATGCAGTAGATTTCTTCAAGTAGCGCCTAGCCGTCTTCTCGCTGATCGACGCTTCCCCACACCACCGCTTGCACAAGTCTGCAGCAGACATGGCCAAGCCAGCGTCGCGAGGGAGTAAGGGGAGCAAGTGCCGGGTGTAATCTGCCATGTGCTGATTCGAAAATACTCACCTATCAATCCAGAAGGACAGCGACTTCTGGATCCAGATCGTCCCTGCTGGCTGCATAGGCGCTTAGAAGAAGTATTGCGCCGCGGTCCACAGCTTGTTGAACCTCCACCTTCATACGTTCCTTCTGCATGCACGAGGCAGAAGGGTTCAGTCGTTGTGGACGCTTGCGTTCCCAGCCCCAGAGTGCCAGACAAATGCGCCACGAACCTGGTCTTCTGACGCTGTCGTCGCCCCCCGCAACTCGACCAAGATGCCTCTCTAGTCGAGCGATCCTCGCTCTCCCAGCGTCGTACACAGAAGAGCCGAAAGCAATTTACCTTTTCCAAAGCGGCCGCCACTTGGGGTGCGCGTTTCGTTAGTCTTTGGATCGTAGGTGAATTCAGTTGGCCGCCCGGAGTACGAAACTCTTGCTTGCCGCTCAAAAGAGTAACCACTCGGCCGAGGAGTTAGCCGCCAGGTCCGCGAAGATCAGAACTCGACATTCATAGACCTCCAGTTGAGGATAGGACAGCCATGCTTCAACAAAAACGAGATCTGCAGGATGAGTTCGAGGACAACATCTTCTATTTGATTGTGAAGTATTGCTCGGATCGTTCCATGAGTACTGTACTGGCACGTAGTTGCAAGAGTCGCTAAGCTGCAGTTGCTTTAGCTCGTCCGAAGAGGCTACGATGTGGAAAGTTCAATTCAAATCGCACAATGCTAGCCAAGCATGGTCAGCGCATGGCTCATATGGTAGTGAGCAAGAGGCTCTGCGCAATGCAGAGCGCATTTCTAGTCGAAACTTCATGGTGCGAGTAGTTGACCCGGCTGGAAACGTAGTCTGGTCAGCATGACGCAGAGACGAGTTCCCCTGCCGTATGGCGACCGTAGTCCAAGCTCCTCATATAGTCGCCGCTATCAATGATGTCTGTGCATGGGGACTGTTGCCTGCTGGGATCGATCGGGTGGTGCGACACGAGCGTTGCAGCGACGATGAATCAGACTCATATCCGCGGACTGGTTACCAGCACTTCATCGATTCGTGGCGGGCCTGCCTCGCTCTAGGGTCGGGGATCAGCCTTGCAGTGCCCTGGTAGGGGTGTCGAGGGATGCCCTACCGTCGCTCGTGCCGCATCACCCGATCAATCCATGTTGGTGCTCAGGCCACAGCTCCTTCCTCGCGGTGCGCCCGCATGCCGATGGCCCATACGAAGCCCGCCAGCTCGCGGGCCACGGCCACGGAGACCTTGTTCGCCTGGACGCCCCGCTTGTGCAAGACCGCATACCGCTCGGTCAGCCCCTTCCAGGCCATCGGGCGTATCGCCTCTGACAGGTCTTCCTGGCGAGCGTTGATCTCCTTGCCCACTTCCGCCTTGAACCGGTAGTTCCGGGCCGCCTCGATCAGCAGCCGGCGGGCGTGCCCGTTGCCCGTCTTGGTGATGCTGCGTCGGCTCGTGCGCTCACCGCTGGAGTGCTGCGAGGTCACGGGGCCCAGGTAGTCCATCAGCCTGCGCGGGTGTTCTGCACTTCCACAGTGACAAATGTGGCCCAAGCAAAGCGTGTTGTACGACCACCCGGATGGTCCGCGGCAATCGTTGATTGCCTCTTGCGCCGATGCTGAGCAGAATTCCAGCTCAGCATCGATAGGAGCGAAGACCAATGGAAAAAAGCATATCGAAGTTGTGGGTTGACTACCTCAAGAACAATCGAATCGTGTCCACGAACTCTGACCCGTCGACTGGCAGGCTTGAATACCGGCGGCAAGTCTTCACTGATGATTTGATCAGCTTTTTGGACCTTAAATGTGACCTGAGTTCAGGGGTTCGCGAACAGCTTGTCAACGAGATCGTGTCGAATCGTTCGATGGCGTCAGTGCCGGCGCCGAGCAGCAGTGGATTTATAGACGACAAGGGCTGTCCTCTGACGGAAGCGGATGTCATGAACGTATTCGCCAACATCGACAAGCTGGCCCTTCAGAGCGCCGAGAACGAACGAACGGCAGAGAAACAGGTCAAGCAAGCGGACGACATCGAGCACATAAAGGCGGTGATTCGTTCCGACATGGACTGGTCGGACAGGAACATGCTTGCTTCAGCCTTGAAGTCCCAGAGCGCCGGCCAGGCCGTGCTCAATCCCGCTAAGGTCTTCAGTGCGTTTGCATTGCTCGCGCCTGAGCCAAAGCCGATGGGCAGGCTCGCAAGGTTTTTCCGAACTCCTCAAGGCCCAACGCCTGACCAACTTGAAGTTGAATGGCAAGAGGTGGGGTTCCCTCTGGGTGAAGATTCATTCCTCAAATTCTTGACAGGCAAAGGCTTTGGCGTAGATCAGGTCAGGCAGGCCTTGGAGACGCCAGACGATGAATCAATGAGTGAGGGACCTCGCTTCGAAGCCTTACTCAAACTTGCAGAGTACGTCTCGCGCAACTTTGATAAGGAGGGGCTAGCCGACGTCGTGCGCTATATCGAATCACTGCCCGAAGAAATGGACGATGACGACGATGAATACAACTGAGGGCACAGTGCAATGCTGACTCAGCGGATCGAAACGGACCGCAATGAATCGCCTACATGTCGCCGAGGACGCTAGGTGAAAGACTCCAGCGAGCCCACAAGAGGGGAGGCTAATTAGCGAGGACAGAAATGATGCCTTCCTGTCGATCGAGCGATGTTCACTTGATGTTCAACTGATACTCAACTGATGCTCAACTGAAAATCAATTCGCACTCGATGACAACAACGAAGCCGATGTGGTTTCACGACGCCAAATGATTGGCCATTTTGACTAACGGGTTGTCACAACGACCGCGGCTAGGTATGCGGTGTCTTCGTAAGACGCTGGAAACGCAAGATCCATGGTGTCCAGCGAGGCGTGGTAGAGCATTGCCCGGTGCCGCAGGCCTGCAGGATGCTTCATATAAGACCCTTGGTAAGTCTCGTAAAGTGAACCAGGCCTACAAGCTAGGCCGTTCTGCTTGAGGACTCTGCAGACATTCTCTGAGACAGTCTCGTCTTGCTCAACGAGAACGGCGCGTTGGCTGTGATTGTTGCCGTTTCGCGTGATCTTGCGCTTCGGATCGACCAGCAAGTGGTAGCCGCGAATCATGCCTGCTCCGATCACACCGGCCCAGGAATGCTGAGGTCCGGTCCAGAAGCGACTGCGCCTGTCGTTCTGCGCGAAATACTCAAGGTAGCCGGCAAGGTAACCTTCATCGTCAAGGCGAGCCAAGTCGAAGCTGTCTTCGGCAAAGGTCTTTAGTAGGTCTGTCTCCGAGCGTCGCTCCTGGTCATGCGCGCGGCGATCAAAATAATGACCGAGATCGTGCAACTGGGTCCACGCCTGCTCTGAAAGCGGCTTGGCCAGATGGTTACGAAGGCGGTGGACGAACGCGGGGGCAGATGATGCCTGACCCATTAAACGGCTAACGAGGCTACGCATCAGCGTGAAGTCGCAAAGCAAACCGACTCGTGCCTTGAATTCCAAGGGGATGTCGCCCGCCACCCAGTGGTGAGCGAACTTCTGGCTGGTCAGAGCGCCTATCCGATGCATCCAAGAAAAAAATTGCGCAGGCGCATTGATGAAATCCAAGCTAAAGACACGCTCAGAGAGCCGATACCTAGCTACGGCGGGTACGTCTCGGAGTTCTTCAGCATCTATCTTGTCGGCAATCGCCAGCGCCGTTCTTGTGCAAGCGCCGTAAGCGTATTCGGCCATAGCGGTGATGACCGCCTGAAAGAAGGTCTGGCGGTACTCGTGAAGGCGCGTTGTCAGGACCGAGTCAAGTGCCCTTGCGTGCGTCGAGAGAAGCAAGCCCTTGTGATCGACCAAGCCGAGACAATCGGCTGCTTCGGACGCCTTCGCGCCAGCTAGGTTGTCGTCCAGCCGAGCTTCCAGTAGGCAATAGACGGTATGTCTCAAGGCCACAGCAGAAACGCCTGATTCACCTGACGCGACGACTTCCTCATCAACGCGTTGCCGAAGCGCCATTAATGCAGAGACGGCCAGAGCATGCGGATGGTCGTCATCGCAGGCAGACAGGCGTTCACATAGACCAAAGAAACAAGTCTGATTGAAGAACAGGCGGTCGAGTATGTCGAGCGCGGCCCTCTTTACGTGGCCAATTCTTGGCATTGCTTCGTCTCCGCCTGTCCTTCTGCCTTACCTTGTCCCGCCATTGCGGGTGCGCTTCAGGTCGCCCTCGCGCTGGGCGGGCGTTCGGTCGCCTCCTCGGTTCGATCGGTGGTCATGGCTACCATCACTCTTGTTGCGGCCGTAGGGGATCAGCCCCGAAAGCGTGCACGGTGGCCGGGACGGCTTGGTCAGAAAGTCAAACATAGTGTCGCGCTGGGCAAGTTACTGATCGTCGGCGTTGTCGTCGGACTCGGTGAAGCTTTCGTAGGCATCCTTGGTGGCGAGGGTTGCCAGCGTGCCGACAGCAGCGGCTACTGCGACTTCGAGAATGGTGGCCAGCGGGGGAAGGAAGAACAACATGAGATCACTCCAGTTTTGCGCCGCCAGACCATCCGGCGGTGTGGAACGAATGATCGCCAAGGCCTGCACAGAACACTAACTGGAAGTTCAGTGTACCGTTCTCCGAACTTTGCATGTACCAACGGGCTTCAATCGTAAAGGCGCAAACGTTCCGATACCGCAAGCTCACCATGAACATGCGCGACCTGGGCGAGCGCTGCGGCAGGCACCGCGTGGCCCGCTTGCTCAAGCAGGAAGGCTTGCGCTCGCAGACCGGCTACCGCCGGCGGCCCGGAATGCGTGGCGGCAAGCCTGCTGTGGTGGCGCCCAACCATCTGCAACGCCAGTTCACGGTGTCCATTGCACTGACGTCAGCACGTCGGCCATGCTCTGAGAGCAGTATCACAAGCTTCCCTCCGCACCATCTCAGGTACACTTAGGGGCGACACCAGCCGTAGATCATGTGGCACCCCTGCGCATGGTCATAAGCTGTTGATTCACACTAGCTTTTGCCGTTTGAGCGGTGTTTTGGTGGCGCTTCCCTGAAGCGCCACCAAAACACCGACACCCGACCTCACGGTTGGGCACAGACGGCCCGAGGAACCCGCCTTCAAAAGCAAAGTTTCCCGGGCCGTTGTCTTTTCTGGTTAGCATTGCTGACCTCCGCAGCCACTGGACACATACCATGTACCGCTGTGTACTTGCCGCCCTGGCGGCCGCAACGATGAGCCTCTCGGCTCATGCGCAAGTCCATCGCCAGTTTCCCGCCCAAGCCTTGCGCGGCGAGCTGACGGTGCTGCAGCCGCCCGACGTGCTGCTGAACGGGCAGCCAGCGCGGTTGGCACCCGGCAGCCGCATCCGCGGCACCGAGAACCTGCTGCAGATGTCGGCCGCCCTGGTCGGGCAAAAGCTGGTGGTGCATTACACCGTGGACATCTCGGGCCTGCTGATGGACCTGTGGGTCCTCAACGAGGCCGAGCTGGCCAACAAGACCTGGCCCCGCACGCCCCAAGAGGCTGCCAGCTGGCAGTTCGACCGCGCCGCGCAGGTCTGGTCCAAGCCCTGATCCGCCACTGATTCACCAGGCCCGGCGGGCGCGCGCGTCGCCCCGCCCGGTCGGAGCAATGCCATGAGCACGACGAAAAAAGTATTCATCAAGACCTTTGGCTGCCAGATGAACGAGTACGACTCGGACAAGATGGCCGATGTGATGGGCGCGGCCGAAGGCTATGAGCCCACCAACGACGTCGAGCAGGCCGACCTGATCCTCTTCAACACCTGCTCGGTGCGCGAAAAGGCACAGGAGAAGGTGTTCTCGGACCTGGGCCGCGTCAAGCATCTGAAGGCCAAGGGCGTGATGATCGGCGTGGGCGGTTGCGTGGCCAGCCAGGAAGGCGCGGCCATCATCGAGCGCGCGCCCTATGTGGACGTGGTGTTCGGCCCGCAGACCCTGCACCGCCTGCCCGCCATGCTGGCCGCGCGCCGTGAGCAGGCGCGCCCGCAGGTGGACATCAGCTTCCCCGAGATCGAGAAGTTCGACAATCTGCCGCCCGCCAAGGTCGATGGCGGCAGCGCCTTCGTCTCCATCATGGAGGGCTGCTCCAAGTACTGCTCGTACTGCGTGGTGCCCTACACCCGCGGCGAGGAAATGTCGCGGCCCTTCGAGGACGTGCTGACCGAGATCGCCGGCCTCGCCGACCAGGGCGTGAAGGAATTCAATCTGCTGGGGCAGAACGTCAACGCCTACCGCGGCAAGATGGGGGACACCGGCGAATACGCCGACCTGGCCCTGCTGCTCGAGTACTGCGCCGAGATCCCCGGCATCGAGCGCCTGCGCTTCACCACCAGCCATCCGAATGAATTCAGCCAGCGCCTCATCGAGGCCTACGGCAAGGTGCCTCAGCTGGTGAACCATCTGCATCTGCCGGTGCAGCATGGCAGCGACCGCATCCTGATGGCGATGAAGCGCGGCTACACGGCGCTGGAGTTCAAGAGCACGATCCGCAAGCTGCGCGCCATCCGACCCGACATCCGCATCGCCAGTGACTTCATCGTCGGATTCCCGGGCGAAACCGAGGACGACCATGCCAAGCTGATGAAGCTGGTCGACGACGTGGGCTTCGACGCCTCCTTCAGCTTCATCTTCAGCCCCCGCCCGGGTACACCGGCGGCGAACCTGGAGGACAGCACGCCGTATGAGACCAAGGTCAGGCGCCTGCAGGAGTTGCAGGCCGTGATCGAGGCCAACACGCTGGCGATCAGCCAGCGCATGGTGGGCACGACGCAACGCATCCTGGTTTCGGGCAACGCCCGCAAGGACGCCAGCGAACTGATGGGGCGCACCGAGTGCAACCGCATCGTCAACTTCAAGGGTCACCCGCGCCTGATGAATCAGCTGATCGATGTGCAGATCAGCCAGGCCTTCGCGCATTCGCTGCGCGCCGAGGTGCCCCTGCAGGCCGAATTGGGCGCGGCCCTCAGCGCTTGAGCGTCAGCCACCATTGAGGCAACACCACGCCCAGCAGCATCAGGCCGTAGCCCAGCATCGTGCCGTCGCGTGCCAGCCAGGCCAGCGCCACCAGCACCGCCAGGCTACCGCCCAAGCCACCCCACAGCAGCAAGCGGCGCCAGGCCAGGGCATGATGCTCGCGCCGCCAGACGAGCTTGATCGCCAGCGCCATCAGGGCGGCCACGCCCCAGGCGGGCGCGAACAGATTGACCAGGTGCCCGAGGGCGTCGACGAGGTTCACGGTATGCCCAACGGTTCTGAAAAACAGGCAAGCTTGATGCGCATCAAGTTCGAGAGCGGAAAGCCGGCTCCGGCCGCCCGCAAAGATTCGGCTCAAATTTTATAATCGCCCCATGACGGTCTTCGCTCTCGGCCTGAACCACAACTCCGCGCCCCTGGACCTGCGCGGACGTTTCGCGTTCTCGCTGGAGCAATTGGCGCCCACCCTGCTCGGTTTCCGCGACCAGGTGCAGGCCCATGCCCCCCGCAAGGCCACGCCCGAAGCGGCCATGCTCTCGACCTGCAACCGCACCGAGCTCTATGTGGCCGGCAGCCCGGCCCTGGTGCAACCCACGGTGGCCTGGCTGGCCGAGGTGGGCGGCGTGGGCAGTTCGGCGCTGATGGACCATGCCTATGTGATGGAGGGCAGCGCCGCGGCGCGCCACGCCTTCCGCGTGGCCAGCGGCCTGGATTCGATGGTGCTGGGCGAGCCGCAGATCCTGGGCCAGATGAAGCAGGCGGTGCGCGAGGCCGACCAGGCCGGCACCCTGGGCACCACCTTGCACCAGCTGTTCCAGCGCAGCTTCTCGGTGGCCAAGGAAGTGCGCAGCTCCACCGAGATCGGCGCCCACTCCATCAGCATGGCCGCCGCCTCGGTGCGCCTGGCAGCCCAACTGTTCGAGGATCTCAGCGCGATCAAGGTGCTCTACGTGGGCGCCGGCGAAATGATCGAACTGGTGGCCACCCATTTCGCGGCCAAGAACCCCAAGGCCATGGCGGTGGCGAACCGCACGCTGGAGCGCGGCGAGAAGCTGGCCGGCCATCTGGGTGCCGAGGCGATGCGCTTGTCGGACCTGCCCGACCGCCTGCATGAATTCGATGCGGTGATTTCCTGCACCGCCAGCAGCCTGCCGCTGATCGGCCTGGGCGCGGTGGAGCGGGCGCTGAAGAAGCGCAAGCGCAAGCCCATGTTCATGGTCGATCTGGCCGTGCCGCGCGACATCGAGCAGGAAGTTGCCCAACTGGACGACGTGTATCTCTACACCGTCGACGATCTGGCGCAGCTGGTGCAATCCGCCGGCGAAAAGCGCCAGGCCGCCGTCGAGCAGGCCGAGGCCATCATCGAGAACGGCGTGCAGAGCTTTGTGCACTGGCTGGGCCAGCGTCACACCGTGCCGCTGATCCAGGCCCTGAATGCCCAGGCCGATGACTGGCGCGCCCTCGAGATCCAGCGCGCCCGCAAGCTGCTGGCGCGCGGCGAGGACGTCGAGGCGGTGCTGGAAGCACTCTCGCGCGGCCTCACCCAGAAGATGCTGCATGGCACCTTGGCCGAGCTGCACGCCGCCGACGGCGAACAGCGCGTGGCCCTGGCGCATACCGTCTCGCGCCTGTTCCTGCGCAAGAGCACCCGCGACCCGGCCGAGCATTAGCGGCGCTGCACCAGCCCGCAACCCCGCGCCCACATGCTGGGCGCGGCCTTCGTGCTCCAGCCCCCTGACGCTCCCATGAAAGACTCCCTGCGCCAGCAGTTCGAACGCCTTGGCTTCCGACTGCACGAACTCGACTCCACCCTGGCCGACGGCTCCATCGCCGCCGACATGAAGCGCTACCGCGCCCTCACCAAGGAACAGTCCGAAGTCTCGGACCTGGTGACGCGCTACCAGACCTATCTGCAGCGCGAGCGCGACCTGATCGCCGCACGCGAACTGCTGTCCGACCCTGAGATGGCCGAGATGGCGCGCGAGGAGATCGGCAGCGCCGAGGCCGATCTCGCGCGCCTGCACGAGGAACTCCAGCTGGCCCTGCTGCCGCGCGATCCGGATGACGAGCGTCCGGCCTTTCTGGAAATCCGCGCCGGCGCCGGTGGCGATGAATCGGCGCTGTTCGCGGGCGATCTCGCGCGCATGTACATGCGCTTCGCGGAAAGCCAGGGCTGGCGCACCGAAATCCTCTCGGCCAATGAATCCGATCTGGGTGGCTACAAGGAACTGGTGCTGCGCATCGAAGGCCCCTCGGTCTACGGCCGGCTCAAGTTCGAATCGGGCGGGCATCGCGTGCAACGCGTGCCGGCCACCGAATCGCAGGGGCGCATCCATACCAGCGCCTGCACCGTGGCGGTGATGCCGGAGCCCGACGAGGCCGAGGAGATCCAGCTCAACCCGGCCGAGCTGCGCATCGACACCTTCCGCGCCAGCGGTGCCGGCGGCCAGCACGTCAACAAGACCGACAGCGCGATCCGCATCACCCACCTGCCCACTGGCCTGGTGGCCGAATGCCAGGACGACCGCAGCCAGCACCGCAACAAGGCCAAGGCCATGGCCGTGCTGGCCGCCCGCCTGCGCGACAAGGACAAGAACGAGCGCGCCGCCAAGGAGGCCGCCACACGCAAGAGCCTGATCGGAAGCGGCGACCGCAGTGACCGTATCCGCACCTACAACTTTCCGCAAGGCCGGCTCACCGACCACCGCATCAACCTGACGCTCTACAAGCTGGGCGCCATCATGGACGGCGACCTGGGCGACGTGGTGCAGGGCCTGCAACAGGCCCAGGCCGCCGAGCAGCTGGCCACCTTGGAAGGCCGGGCATGAC
>Ga0066488_100100_pt1 | contig 43094 bp, 36 predicted proteins | sample LakWasM130_HOW14_2_FD_59589 | JGI IMG/M metagenome (GOLD analysis project Ga0066488, IMG submission 59589) | Freshwater sediment methanotrophic microbial communities from Lake Washington under simulated oxygen tension - Sediment Metagenome 130_HOW14 | ecosystem: Environmental > Aquatic >...
AAGGTGGTGGACAACGCCGTCGCCGCCCTGCTGCACTACCGCAACGACGCCGCCAGCCATGCCTTCGAGCGCGCCATCGCGGCGCTCTCCGAGGCCGGCCGCCATGGCAAGCGCATCGAGTTCTATGGCGTCGGCAACTCGGGCATCGTGGCCCAGGACGCCCAGCACAAATTCTTCCGCCTGGGTGTGCACACCATCGCCTGCAGCGACGGCCATGTGCAGCTGATGAGCGCCACCATGCTGGGGCCCGGCGATTGCGCCGTGGTGATCAGCAACTCGGGGCGCAGCCGCGATCTGCTGGACGCGGCCGAGATCGCGCGCAAGAAGGGCGCCACCACCATCATCATCACGGCCAGTGGCTCACCGCTGGCGCAGATCGGGCAGGCACCGGGCCAGGTCTTGCTGGCGGTGGATCACCCCGAAGACTATGACCGCTACAGCCCCATGGTGTCGCGCCTGCTGCACCTGATCGCGGTGGACATCCTCACCACCGGCGTGGCGCTGCGCCTGGGCCAGAACCTGCGCCCCATGCTGCAGGAGATCAAGCGCAATCTGCGTAGCAAGCGCTATGCCGCGTAACTGCACCGCATAACTGCAACTGCATAACGACGCCGTGTAGCGGCCCTCAGGCAGCGGCCGGGGCCTCATCGGCCCACAGCAGGCTGGCCACGCCATAGACGCGCGCCAGCTCGCGCAGCTTGGTCGGCGCTTCGCTCAGCTCCAGGCTCAGCCCCTGCTGTTGCAGCTGGCGCATGGCGCTCAACAACAGGGTCAGCACCGCCGAGTCGAAATCGTGCAGGCCGGCCAGGTTCAGGCGCACCGCGCTGCCCGCCCCCTGGCGCACCTGGGCCTGTTCGGCGCGCAGCGCCGTCTCCAGTTCACGCCAGACATCGGGCAGCTCTTGCAGGCGCACGCGCGCCGGCAGTTTCAGCATGGTGTCCGGCATGGCTCAGGTCTTGGCAGGCGCAGGCGACGCCGCCTTGGCGTTGCGATCGGCCAGGGCCTTGATCAGCCCGTCGATGCCGTTGGCGCCGATCTCCTGCGCGAAGCTGTTGCGGTACTGGTCGGCCAGCCAGATGCCCAGCACATTCACGTCATAGATCTGCCAGCCCTTGGGCGTCTTCTCCAGGCGGTAGTCCAGCTGGATCGGATCGCCCTTGCCGCGGATCTCGGTGCGCACCACCACCTCGACATCGTCCGCGCTGGCGCGCAGCGGCTTGAGTGCCACCGATTGATCCTTCACCTGGGTCAGCGCGCCGGCATAGGTACGCACCAGCAGGGTCTTGAACTCGTCCTGCAGGCGTTTCTGCTGGTCGGGCGTGGCCTGGCGCCAGAAGCGCCCCACCGCCGAGGCGGTCATGCGCTGGAAGTTCACATGCGGCATCACCTTGGTGTCCACCAGGGTGATCACCTTCTGCACATCGCCGCCCTGGATGGCCTTGTCGGCCTTGACGGTCTCGATGGTCTCCAGCGAGAGCTGGCGGATCAGCAGATCGGGCGCGCTGTTGTCGACGGCCTGCGCCAGCAGCGGCGCGGCCATGCCCAGGCTCAACAGGGCACGCAGCAGCAGTCGTTTCGTGATGGTCATTTCTTGGTTCCCTTTGCGGTTCAGCAGGCGACGCCCTGCTCAACGCAGCGGCGGCCTGTTTGGTTCACTTGTCGGCCTGCGGATTCACCGGTGCCGGCTCGGGCGCCAGCACCTCGTAGGCATCGTCGTCCTCGAAGCTGCCGCGGCGCTGCAGGTAGGCGTCGCGGATAAAGGTGTATTTGTCGAGTGCGATGCCGTCCAGCATCTCGCCGGCGCGCAGGAAGTTCGAACGTGCATTGATGGTCTGGATACTGTAGATGGCGACCTTGCTGCGGCCCTCCTGGAACAGATAGGCCGGCGAGGCCACCTTGTCCAGCGGGAAGGCCAGCGAGTCACGCACCGAGGAAGGCCCGAGCAGGGGCCAGACGATGTAGGCACCGGTGCCAAAACCCCAGCGCCCGAAGGTCTTGCCCAGGTCTTCGGTATTGCGTTCCAGGCCGGTCTCGCCGGCGATGTCGATCAGCCCCCCGATGCCCAGGGTCGAATTGACCGCCACCCGCATGGTCTGCTGCACGCCGGCCTTGAAACGCCCCTGCAGCATCAGGTTCACCGCCGACCAGGCGTCGGAGATATTGCCGAAGAAGTTGTCCACAGCCAGGCGCGCCGGCGCAGGCACCAGCTCGCTGTAGGCGGTGGCCACCGGTTTGAGCACATGGGCGTCCAGGCTCTCGTTGAAGCTGAAGACCTTGCGGTTCCAGCTCTCCCAGGGGTCTAGGCGTTGCCCCTGCGGCCCCTTGCCGCGCAGCGTGGCGCAGCCCGACAGGCTCACCACGAGCAGCAGCAGGGCCATGCCCAGCACGCGGCGCCAGGCGCCGCCCGAGCCCAATGCCGCAGCGCTCATGGCTTGGCTCCGGCCGTGCCGCTGTCGGCGGCCTTGTTGTAGAGGAACTGGCCGATCAGGTTCTCCAGCACCACGGCAGACTGGGTCTGCTTGATGACGTCGCCGGCCGCCAGCACCTTCTCGTCGGCACCGGGCTCCAGGCCCACGTACTGGTCGCCCAGCAGGCCGGCGGTGAGGATCTTGGCCGACGAATCCTTGGGGAACTGGTAGGCGCGCTGCACCTCCATGCGCACCACGCCCAGATAGGTCTTGGCGTCGAGCTCGATGGCGGTCACGCGCCCCACCGTCACGCCCGCCGAGCGCACCGGCGCGCGCACCTTCAGGCCGCCGATATTGTCGAAACGGGCCTGCACCATATAGGTGTCACCACCGCTCACGCTGCCCAGGTTGGCCGCCTTCAGGGCCAGGAATACCAGCCCCAGCATGCCCAGCAGCACAAACAGACCGACCATGGTCTCGATACCTTTTTTACCCATTCCCAAATACTCCCTTGCGCGACGCCGTGCTCACGGCGTCGAAAACATCAATGCGGTGAGGATGAAGTCCATGCCCAGGATCCAGAGCGAGGAGATCACCACCGTGCGTGTGGTGGCATAAGCAACCCCCTCGGGGGTGGCCTCGGTTTCATGCCCCTGGTAGAGCGCCACATAGGTGCAGATCGCCCCGAACACGGTGGCCTTCACCAGCCCATTGCCCACGTCACGCCAGACATCCACCTGCGTCTGCATGATGGACCAGAAGTTGCCCGCATCCACACCGATCAGCAGCACCGCCACCACATAGGCGCCCAGGATGCCAATGGCCGAAAACAGGATGGCGAGTATGGGCATGGACAGGATGCCGCCGATCAGGCGCGGCGCCAGCACGCGCTCCTTGGTGTCGATGGCCATCAGCTCCATGGCGGCGAGCTGCTCGCCCGCCTTCATCAGGCCGATCTCCGCGGTCAGCGAGGTGCCTGCCCGGCCGGCAAACAGCAGCCCCGTCACCACCGGCCCCAGCTCGCGCACCAGGGCCAGGTTGACGATCAGGCCCAGGCTCTCGGCCGCACCATAGGTCACCAGCGCGTAATACATCTGCAGCGCCAGCACAAAGCCCACGGCCAAGCCGGAGGCCATGATGATGACGAGCGAGCGGTTGCCGATCGCATGCACCTGCGCCACCACCAGCCACAGGCGCCGCAACGCGGCGGGCAGGGAGGCCAGCAACTCGGCCAGGAAGAAGGCCGCGTGGCCCCAGCCGCGGAACTGCTCCAGCGCGATGGCGCCGAGCCGGGCCAGCCAGTTCACAGCCATCATGCGGCGCTCCCGAAATCGACGGCGATGTCCGGCGCCGGGTAGTGGAACTTCACCGGGCCATCGGGCTCGCCGCGCACGAACTGGCGCGTCTCCGGGTCGGTGGAGGCCATCAACTCGGCCGGCGTGCCATGCGCGACGATGCGCCCGCCGGTGGCCAGCAGCACCACGTAGTCGCTGATGGCCATGCACTCCGGCACGTCGTGGCTGACCACCAGCGAGGTGCAGCCGGTCACATCGTTGAGAGTGCGAATCAGCTTGGCGGTCACGCCCATGCTGATCAGGTCCAGCCCGGCGAAGGGCTCGTCATACATGATGAGATCGGGATCGAGCACGATCGCGCGCGCCAGCGCCACGCGCCGCGCCATGCCGCCGGATACCTCCGAGATCTTCAGGCCGGCGGCGCCGCGCAGGCCCACCGCGTTGAGCTTCATCAGCACCAGATCGCGGATCATGGGCTCGGCCAGGCGCGTGTGCTCGCGCAAGGGGAACGCGACGTTCTCGAACACCGACAGGTCGGTGAACAGGGCGCCGAACTGGAACAACATGCCCAGCCGCCGGCGCAAGCGAAACAGCTGCGCCTTGTCGCGCACATTGATCAGTTCGCCGTCAAACAGCACGCTGCCATGGTTGGCGGCATGCACGCCGCCGATCAAGCGCATCAGCGTCGTCTTGCCACAGCCCGAGCCGCCCAGGATGGCCGTGACCTTGCCGCGCGGGAACTTGAGCGACAGATTGGAGAGGATCAGCCGGCTGGCGTCATAGCCAAAGCTGACGTCGCGCAACTCGATCAGCGGTTCTTCCGGGCCTGGCGTCTGGGAGGGGAAAGGGGGCATGAGCCTCTGGGCGCGGGCCTGCCCCGCATGCAAAAGGGCACATCATAGGGGAAACACCAAGTTGATGTGGAACGGCCGCCTTACGGCGGCCGTCGTGCGCTCAGCCTTGGTCAGCGTGGCGTGAGTTCACGCCAGGTCGTCTTGTTGGCCTTCTGCAGGAACTTCATATTGGACGGCACCTTTTTGTTCTCCAAGCGCTGATTGGAGCGCTGTACCAGCACGCCTCGCGAGGTGCGCGAGAAGCCCACGATCATCGAATCCGGCATCTTGATGCCAACAGAACCTGCGATGTTCGAACCGTTGGCGATATTCAGGTAGTAAAGCCAAGAGTAGCCATTGCCGGTATTGCACGAGGCCACGCTCTGCGGCACGTTGGAACCGGCGAGCAGGGTGCTTCCACTCAGTTGCATATTGACGTTGATGCGCTCGCCGGCATCTGGCAGGTCCACAAACCAACCGGTCGACAGGCTCCAGTCCACTGGCTTGGCACTCGCCTTGCGCAAGGAACCGTCCGTGATCAGGTCCTGCTTGACGATAGGCGTGTTGCGCAGGTTGCCAAGGCCGGTTCCCGCCAGGCTCTCCTTGAAGCCGTAAATGCTCTGCTGTGCCTTGTCCGTCACGTCGCTCAGGCCCAGCAGGCGGCCGGTTCCGACAAACACCGCGGCCGTCAGAAATCCCTTCTGGTCAATCACGCCAACTTCGGGAGCGGTGGTGATCGGCTGAGGGTTGCCGTCGGCGTCGGCCAGCTTGGCGAGCAGGAGTGCGCCGTTCTTGGGCTCCAGCAAGCCATCGATATCGAAGCGCCAGACATTGCCCAGCAGATCGCCGGCGTAGTAGCGCGCCGCCGTGTAGTCATTGGGCTGGTCCACCCAAGCCCGGATCGGGCCAAGGCCACTGGGGCTGCTGGGCGTGCCCGCCGTGGGGGCAATGGTGGTCACGTTCTTGCCGCTGGAGATGTCGTTGATGACAAACATGCGCCCGACACCGTCGGCATTGTTGTAGCCCGATGGCAGCACCGCCACCCACGATCCATTGGTCCGCTTGGCCAGGGTCGGGCGTGCAAAGGTGTAGCCCAGATTGGGATCCGTGAACTCCCATAGCAACTTGGGTTCGGTCGGTTTCGTCACATCCATCGCCACATAGCTCTTGCCGCCAGCGCCCAGCCCGAAAATCAGCAGGGTTTTCCAAGAGCCGTCGAAAACATCGGCCGCCACTGCCGGGGCGTCGACGAAGAATCGGTGATTGGAGTGATAGGCGGTGTCTGCCAGGCGGTACAGATTGCTGCGCACGGCGGTCGGCACAAAGGCCCAGAGCTCTTCGCCGGTCTTGGCATTGAACGCGTGCATCATGCCGTCGTTGGCGCCGGCGTACACCACCGGCGCGCGATCCGCCTGAGCCTTCTTGTAAGCGTCATAGCCCGGGTCGATGAAGGAGGCCGCCGGCCCGCCGACAAAGAGCGGCCCGGACCCAACGATGTCGCCCAGCTTCGCTTCACGCACGCGGTAGACGGAGAAGTCGCCGCCACGCAGGAAATTCACCATATTGGCGCCGTTGTCGGCCGCCGTCTTGTCGGCCGCACTCAGGCCTGCGCACTGGGAAAGCAGGTTGCACTTGCCACTGAAGTCAGCCTGCTCAGCGGCCGTCATGGTCGCGAAGTCAAGCGGCTGCAAGCTGCCGGATCGGTTGATGTAGATGTTGCGGCTGCCGACCCGATTCTTCAGCATGGTCGCCGCGCTCCATTCCGCCAGATCCTTGTTCGCGGCATCGACGATCAACGGATCCCCAGTCCCGGGATCAAGCCGATAGGCGCGCAAGTCACCGATCCAGAGTTCGGAGGTGAATTGCGCGATGAAAACCTGGTTGTTGCCCGCCACCGGACGCAATGTGCTGGTGGCGGCAGCGGCACCCGAGGCACTGACCGCCTCGATCTTCTTGAGCGCCGTGGTGATGCCCAGACCCACCTGTGCCGGGTCCGCGGCATTGAAGTACACGCCGCGCGCATTCACCGCCGCGTGCCAGAGATCGTCCACATGCGCAGCGCTCGTTGCCGTCGTGGCCGCCACCGGGGTCGGCCAGCGCTTGCCGCCATTCTTGAGCGCCGCAAAGTCACCGGTGATCTGGTTTTCGTAATTGGGGTCGTATGTCAGCGTGCCGTTCTGGCCCAGGCTAAGCGTAAACAGGGTCAGGTGTTGCCAGTTGGCGGCATCCTTGCCCGCCACGGGCACGTTGTTTTCACAAACGTCCACGCCCGGCAGGGCACCTGAGCAATTGTTCAGGTTGTTCTTGTCGCGCAGATCGGTGCTGTAGAAGTACATGGCCACATCGGCCAGCGAGTTCGAGGAGCCCAGGTTTGTGGCGCCGTCCGATGCATCGCGCATTTCCTTTGGCAGACTGGTGCTGCCATCCTGCTGGCCGACCTCCTTGTCAAACAGGTCATAAGGCCCATAGAGCGGCGCACTGGTGGACTCGCTGGCGGTGTTCCAGCCACCATCGGTGGCCAGAATGGCAAAGTTGCGCTGGCAGGAATATTGAATCGGATCGTCGGTCTGACCCGAGGCCTTGTGCGCGAAATAGCGCCCGGCATTGGAGACCGCGCCGCGCAGAGGCGTGCTGCCACCGGTGCTGGCCCCGTCCAGGTAGTCGTAGAAGTCCTTCTTGTGCGTAGCATCGAAGTCCTTCACCGGCAAGAAGGCATTCGCCGCCGGCTTGGCGGACTGGTAGGAGATCTTGGTGTAGCCCACCCGGAAGTTGTCGTCGATATCCTTGAAGGCCTGGCTCACCACCGTCTTCATCATCTGTATGCGGGTACGGTAGTAGGTATACCAGTTGGCGTAGTTCTGCTGTTTGTCGGCAGCGAGCGAGCTCACCAAGGTGGGCGTGAAGGCCCCGAAACCATCCACCCCACCCAGGCCGGAAGCGCATTCCTTGTAGTACGGCGTGGTCTTGATCGGCGTACCGGCAGCGTCGTAGGTGTAGCCCAGCGGAGGCTGCGCGCCCTTGTAGGCGTAGTAGATGTACATCGAGGGCACACCGACTCCCACGATGGCGGAAGTCAGACTGCTCGTGGCGGTCGACAACGCGACGTTCACGTTCATCGTGGCCTGCGTCTTCGCGGCATTGATGCCGCCCCAGGAGGTCACCGAGCCAACCATGAATTTGGAGGCGTCGGTGGAGCTGTAAATGGTGACCACGCTGCCAACGCTGTAGTTGCTGGTCTTCAGATTGTTGCCATTCACCAGAAAGCTCAAGGCGCCGGAACTGACCACTGGCTGGCTGGCCGCGGCCAGATAGCGAGCACTGGAGGTCACCGTACCGGCGTCCGGCTTGGTGCTCAGAAAGGCCGTGCTGGCGTTCGCGACCGGTGCGCCGGTAGAAGTCAGGCGCAAGCTGTAGGTGGTCGCTGGGTTGTAGGCCAGGCCATTGCACTGCGACGACTGGTAGCCGTACTGGTTCTGGCTATAGGCCGTCGCAGCCTCGGGCAAGGAGTCGTCGCTCATCGAACCAGAGTCATCCAGGATGAACAACACGTTCGGCTTGACGGGCGTGCCTGATGCCGTGATCAAGGGATTCTGCGAGATGTCCGTGGTGGCCGCGGCCAGTCGGGCACAGTACATCACGGTCATGCCAAGCACGAGGCCCGTACGCAGACGCGACTGATTAGGGTGACTAGGGTGCGCCATCGTGAGGCCTCCGTTGCTTGCTGTAAGGCTTAGAAGTGCGCCATGGTTTCGGTGAAAGTCACCGTACCCTTGGGCCCCAGGGTGCGCGTGATGACCCGATACATCGTGGCAGGTGCTTCGTCGGTCGGCACGTCGGGCTCATAAGCCTGGTTGCTCAGCCCCTTGCTATTGCCGGCGACCACATCCGGGATCGGCGGGCGGGCACATTGGCCGTCGCCCATCACGATCGGCCCTTCCGCGCTGCACATGCGGGTGATGACGTAGCGAACCTTGTCTGCGCCCACCTCAATCACCCTGGAGGGCTGGATACACACCACCCCGACCGGGACGCCGTAGACCTTGCACCCGTTCGAGTCCCAGTCCACCTGCGCTTGCACGTTGGCGGTCCCTACCGTGGCACCCGTGGCATCGAGCGTGTCGATGCTGGTGGCGTAATAGCCCGTATCTCCACCGATGTCTTTGTAGAGATTGCTGCCATTGACTTCGCCGGCCAGCCAGGTCAGGGCCTGCTCTGCGGCGCGTCCGCCAGCCATCAAGCCGGACTGCTTGAAGGCCAGATTGCCCAGCGCAAGCACGCCAGTGTCAACAGCACGGATCAGCGCCACCGAGCCCAGTGTCAGCGCCACCAGGGCCAGCAGGGCAAACACCAGCGTCACACCCCGTTGCCGGCTTTCCTTCCTGTAAAGATTCATGTCAACTCCCTCAAGGGCCGGCCGGCGGTGCGGCCACGGGCAGTTTGGACTTCCAGCGCTGGTTGCGCAGCGGCACGATGGTGTCGAAGACCTGATAGCGGTAGTGCTTCCAGTCCGCCAGACCATCAACCTTGAGTTCCACGCACATGCTGGCACCGCAGGGCTTGGCTCCCGCGACCGCCGCGGCGCTGCCCACATCCCACAGAGGATTGCTCTGAGTCACCTCTTCCTTTTCGTACTGCGTGCTGCGCGCCACTACAGCAAGCCGCACTGAAAGCATGCCGAGCCAGCCGTTCTGGTCGGCCGGGGTCTGGTTGTCGTAGGTATCGACGGCACCGTCACCGTCGCCGTCGTGCCCGTACATGGCTTTCAACATCACCACACCGCTCTGCAGTTCGGTCACCTGCCGTGACATGTTTGCCGTGTTAAGGCGGCTCATCGTCAGGCGCTGTTGCTTGTCCACGGTATAGATCCAGTCGTTGAACTGCCCCATGTTGACGAGGAAACTACCCGAAGGATTCAGCGGCAGGCAGGCATCCGAGCAGGGCTCCTGCGTCGCTTGAGCAGGGAAACCAGCGGCGTTCCATGCTCCCTGGGTCGCACGCTGGATGCCGCGTACCTGCACACCGGTGACCTGGAACATTTCACACGGCAAGCCGGCATTGACAACGGCCACCATCAAATCGCCGACGGACGCGCCGATGGCCGAGTAGACGGTGTAAAGCGTGCCACCTGCGGCATATTGCGGCGGCGTGGTGCGCATCGGGATGGTGTAGCCCACCTGATTGGGCACCCCCGCATTCGATTGGATGGCCTTCGAGCTGGAGAGCACCCGCACCTGGTCGCTGGCATCGTTCCCTCCTGCCGTGATGATCACCGGCGCCAGCACCGGCGGCAACGCCGGCGCCACAGCGCCGTTGAAGCGCGCGTCCAGCTGGCAACCGACCGCAGCGGGCTCGCTCGCGAAGCCATAGCCCCCCATCGCCACTTCGCGCTGCACCTGAAAAAGTGCCAGCGAGCCGGCAATCAGCGCGTCGGTGCCTTGCGTCGTGCCGCGCCGCTGCCCTTCCGCGGCACTCAGCACGGCAGCGATCACCAGGGTGCAGAGCAACCCGATCAGCAGGCCGATCATCATCTCCACCAGGGTGAAGCCCCGCTGGGTGGAAAGGTGGCACGATTGCTTGGACATGGCTGGTTCCGCGCTGAGCTAGGAAATGACGGCGCGCATGTCAAAGCGACTGCTGCCCTCGCCAGGCCTGGTCCAGAAGATCTCGATATGGACCTCCTGGTTGGCGGCGTCCCAGCTCAGTTCAGCCTTGCCCAGCGGCAGGGCGCGCTCGAGCTTGCCCAACCAGTCCGCACAGGGTGCATGCGCCTTGCAGGCGTCGGTGCCGTAGCTGGGCAGATTGGCCGCGGTATCGGCCCACATCTTGCCCAACAGCTCGTTGCCCAGATTCGCAGCCTCGGTGCGGTACTTGGCATTGCCCTGGGCCTTGGACATCGAAGCCTGCAGCCCGACCACGCCCAGCACGCCAAAAGCGAAGATCAAGATGCCCACCATGGCCTCGAGCAGGGCAACGCCACTTTCGGCTCGCCGGCCAGGCCTGCTTTTCAAGGCTCGATGCATGTTCACGATCTGCTCCGTCAAAGGCATCGACGCGGATCGCCCGCCCCGGCGTTGGGGTCACACATGCGCACTGCGCCCCCCACATCCACCACGATGCGCAAATTGCGCGCCCCGCCATCGGCGTGGCTGATCTCTACCGTCGCGATCGGCATCACCGTGCTGGCGACCTGACCAAGACTGTTGAAGATCACCTGTGGGGCCGGTGCGCCATTGCTGTCGGTGGCAGTCACGACGACCGAACGCCCGCCTTCGGAGGCGGCCCACTTGTCCACCAGCAAAGGGTCGGCGGTCACCGACGGCATGGCCGAGCACTTGCCATCAGGGCTCTGGATACTGATGACCCAGGAGGCCCCATTGGCACTGACCGCACAGGAATCGTTGAGAGCCCCGCCGCCTGGCTGCGTTACCAGCCAGAAGCTAACCGGCGCGTTGCGCCGCAGCGCTTCCATGCGCGCGCGTTCCAGGCCTGCCTTGATCGCGTCACCAGTATTGCGAATAGCGAGGCCGCGGATCCACAGGCTTACGTCGGGCAAGACTGCGAACGCGACAAGCCCAAAAATTACCAGGGCCACGACCACCTCGATCAGGCCAACACCCGATTGCGTACGACACGATGCTCGTCCAAGCGGGGCAGCGCTGCAGCCCTGCTGACGGGACTCGATGCCAGGGCACATATCAACACTCATCGCCGCGCAAAAGCCAGCATGACCTGTTCATCGAATCCCCCTTGAACAAGGTCGTGGCTCGAGCGTTGTCCTGCGTCAGCGTGTAGATATGGCCAACGGCCTGCCCCGAAGTCCCCCTTGCCGTCAAGACATAACCTTGACCTGAGTCGGTCAACTCGCAGCTGAATTCAAAGTACTTGGCTCCGCCCGGCCTGAAGTTGTTCCACGGTGGCGAGACCACCCCGCTTGCACAGGCGCCGGTGCCGTAGGAGCGATTGTCCAGATAGAACTGCTCCATCTTGATGCGGTAGTCCGACAGCGCGGTCATGGACTCGGGCACCTGGCCTCGCCGCACGTAATCGCGATAGCTAGGGAGCGCAATCGCTCCCAGAATTCCGATCAGCGCGACCGTGATCATCACTTCAATCAAGGTGAAGCCGCTGACCGCGCTGACCGTCTCGCCATGCCGGCCTACTGGCTTGCGTGTACTGGTTCTGATCATGGCCCACCCATTTCCGATTTAGGCTGCATGGTGACGCCGCGCCGCGACATCGCCCCCCTACTACTGTTCGGCCGGATTCTGAGCAGCAAGCCTGTTCAGGGTCGTGCGGAAGTTCACACCCGATCCGGCAGACACGACAAGCGGGGTCGTGCCCGCGATGAACGGTCTTTCGGTGTAACTGTCTGCGTGCGTGCACAGCCAGACATCGTCGGGGATGGCCAGGCCATCCCCGACGGCAAAGAAAAAGGCCACCCGGAGGTGGCCTTTTGAGGGGATGGGATGCGGGTGCTCAACGCGGCAAATCGCTGCTGCCCATCAGGAATTCGTCCACCGCGCGCGCCGCCTGGCGGCCTTCGCGGATGGCCCAGACCACCAGCGATTGGCCGCGGCGCATGTCGCCGGCGGCAAACACCTTGGCCACATTGGTCTGGTAGCCGCCGTTGAAGTCGACCGTGGCCTTGGCATTGCCGCGTGCGTCCTTGCTGACGCCGAAGCCATCCAGCACCGTCGCCACCGGGCTCACGAAGCCCATCGCCAGCAGCACGAGGTCGGCCTTCAGCACCTGCTCGGAGCCGGGCACCTCAACCATCTTGCCGCCCTGCCATTCGACACGCACCGTCTTCACGCCGGTGACCTTGCCCTTCTCGCCCAGGAACTCCTTGGTGGCGATGGCGAACTCGCGCTCGCAACCCTCCTCATGGCTGCTAGAGGTGCGCAGCTTGATCGGCCAGTAGGGCCAGGTCAGCGGCCGGTCCTCGACCTCGGGAGGCTGCGGCATCAACTCGAACTGGGTCACGCTCTTGGCGCCATGGCGGTTGCTGGTGCCCACGCAATCGCTGCCGGTGTCGCCGCCGCCGATCACGATCACATGCTTGCCATCGGCGCGCAGCTGGCCCTTGAGCTTGTCGCCCGCGTTGACCTTGTTCTGCTGCGGCAGGAATTCCATCGCGAAATGGATACCGGCCAGCTCGCGGCCGGGCACCGGCAGGTCGCGCGACTGCTCGGCACCGCCGGTCAGCAGCACGGCATCGAACTGGGCCTTGAGCTCGTCGGGCGAAATGCTTTCCTTGGCCCAGTTGGTGACCTTGCTGTCCTCGGGCAGGGCCGCGACGATCACGCCGGTGCGGAACACAACGCCCTCGGCCTGCATCTGCTCGACGCGGCGATCGATGTGAGACTTTTCCATCTTGAAGTCGGGAATGCCGTAGCGCAGCAGGCCACCGACGCGATCGTTCTTCTCGAACACGGTGACGCTGTGGCCGGCGCGTGCCAGCTGCTGCGCCGCCGCCAGGCCGGCCGGGCCGGCGCCCACCACGGCGATGGCCTTGCCGGTCTTGCGCTTGGGCAGCTGGGGCTTGACCCAACCCTCGGCCCAGGCGCGGTCGATGATGGCGTGCTCGATGGACTTGATGCCCACCGCATCGTCATTCACGTTCAAGGTGCAGGCCGCCTCGCAGGGCGCGGGGCAGATGCGGCCGGTGAACTCGGGGAAGTTGTTGGTCGAGTGCAGCACGGCCATCGCATTCTTCCAGTCGCCCCGGTACACCAGGTCGTTGAAGTCCGGAATGATGTTGTTGACCGGGCAGCCGTTGTTGCAGAACGGCGTGCCGCAGTCCATGCAGCGCGCGCTCTGCACCTTGGCCTGATCGGCATTCAGGCCGATGACGAATTCCTTGTAGTTCTTCAGGCGCGTGGCGACGGGCTCGTAGCCCTCTTCCAGGCGCTCGTACTCCATGAAGCCGGTGACTTTTCCCATGATGATTCCTACTTCCGTACTTCCGATTAAGCCTTGACGGGCTTGGCCGCGGGCGCAGGCGCCTTGGCCTGGGCGATGGTGTCGGCGGCTTCCTTGGCGGCGTTCTGCTCCCCCAGCGCGCGCTTGTACTCATGCGGGAAGACCTTGACGAACTTGCTGCGCGAATCGGCCCAGTGGTCGAGGATGTCGCGGGCGCGCTGGCTGCCGGTCCAGCGATGGTGGTCCTCGATCATCTTCTTCAGGATGGCCTCGTCGGTCTGTGCCTCGGCGCCCGCCAGGTGGTGCCACAGCGCAGGATCCACGCTGCGCTCCTGCTCGTCGGCCGGCAGCAGCTTGTCCAGCGCCACCATGCTGGTGTTGCAGCGCTTGGCGAACTGGCCGTCCTCGTCATACACATAGGCGATGCCGCCGCTCATGCCGGCGGCGAAGTTGCGGCCGGTTTTGCCCAGCACCACCACGGTGCCGCCGGTCATGTATTCGCAGCCATGGTCGCCGGTGCCCTCCACCACCGCCGAGGCGCCGGACAGACGCACCGCAAAGCGCTCGCCCGCCACGCCACGGAAGAAGGCCTCGCCGCGCGTCGCGCCGTACAGCACGGTGTTGCCGACGATGATGTTCTTGGTGGCGTCGCCGCGGAAATCGATCGAGGGACGCACCACGACGCGGCCGCCGGAGAGGCCCTTGCCGGTGTAGTCGTTGGCATCGCCGATCAGGTAGAGCGTGATGCCCTGGGCCAGGAAGGCACCGAAGCTCTGGCCGCCGGTGCCCTCCATCTGGATGAACACGGTCTGGTCGGGCAGGCCCTCGGGCAGGCGGCGGATCAGCTCGCCCGACAGCATGGCGCCCACGGTGCGGCGCACATTGCTGACCTGCTGCATGAACTGCACCTTCTCGCCACGCTCGAAGGCGGGCAGGCACTTCTCGATCAGCTTGACGTCCAATGCGCGATCCAGGCCATGGTCCTGCACGTCCACATGGGTGCGCGCCACCTCGGCCGGCACCGCCGGGCGATGGAACACGCGGCTGAAGTCCAGGCCCTTGGCCTTCCAATGGCTGATGCCCTTCTTGGTGTCCAGCAGATCGCTGCGGCCCACCAGTTCCTCGAACTTGCGCATGCCCAGCTGGGCCATGATCTGGCGTGCTTCCTCGGCGACGAAGAAGAAGTAATTCACCACATGCTCGGGCTTGCCCGAGAACTTGGCGCGGAGAAGCGGGTCTTGCGTGGCCACCCCCACCGGGCAGGTGTTGAGGTGGCACTTGCGCATCATGATGCAGCCCTCCACCACCAGCGGCGCGGTGGCGAAGCCGAATTCATCCGCGCCCAGCAGGGCACCGATCACGACGTCGCGGCCGGTCTTCATCTGGCCGTCGGCCTGCACGCGCACGCGGCCGCGCAGGCGGTTCAGCACCAGGGTCTGCTGGGCCTCGGCCAAGCCCAGTTCCCAGGGCGTGCCGGCATGCTTGATGGAAGACCAGGGCGAGGCGCCCGTGCCGCCGTCGTGGCCGGCGATCACCAGGTGATCGGCCTTGGCCTTGGCCACGCCGGCAGCGATGGTGCCCACGCCCACTTCGGAGACCAGCTTGACCGACACATCGGCGCGCGGGTTCACGTTCTTCAGGTCGTGGATCAGCTGGGCCAGATCCTCGATCGAATAGATGTCGTGGTGCGGCGGCGGCGAGATCAGGCCCACGCCCGGCACCGAGTAGCGCAGGAAGCCGATGTAGTCGGACACCTTGCCGCCCGGCAGCTGGCCGCCCTCGCCGGGCTTGGCACCCTGCGCCATCTTGATCTGGATCTGATCCGCCGACACCAGGTACTCGGTGGTCACGCCAAAGCGGCCCGAGGCCACCTGCTTGATCTTGGAGCGCAGCGAGTCGCCCTGCTTGAGCTCGTAGTCGACCGCGATCACCTTGGAACCGACCACATCGCTGATCTTGGTACCGGCGTTGATCGGGATGCCCTTCAGCTCATTGCGATAACGCGCCGGGTCCTCGCCACCCTCACCGGTGTTGCTCTTGCCGCCGATGCGGTTCATCGCCACGGCCAACGTGGCGTGGGCCTCGGTGCTGATCGAGCCCAGCGACATCGCGCCGGTGGCGAAGCGCTTGACGATCTCGGCCGCCGGTTCCACCTCTTCCAGCGGAATCGCCTTGCTGGGGTCGATCTTGAACTCGAACAGGCCGCGCAGCGTCATGTGGCGCTTGCTCTGGTCGTTCACCAGTTGGGCGTATTCCTTGTAGGTCTCGAACTTGCCCGAGCGCGTGCTGTGCTGCAGCTTGGCGATCACGTCCGGCGTCCACATATGCTCTTCGCCGCGCGCACGCCAGGCGTACTCGCCGCCGGCTTCCAGCATGTTCTCCAGCACCGGGTCGTCGCCAAAGGCCGCGCGGTGCAGGCGGATGGCTTCTTCCGCCACCTCGAACACGCCGATGCCGCCCACCTGGGTGGGCGTGCCGCGGAAGTACTTCTCGACGAAGTCCGCCTTCAGGCCGATGGCCTCGAAGATCTGCGCGCCGCAGTAGGACATATAGGTCGAGATGCCCATCTTGGACATGATCTTGGAGAGACCCTTGCCCAGCGCCTTGATGTAGTTGTAGATGGCCTTCTCGGCCGAGAGATTGCCCGGCAGCTCGGCATGCATGGCCACCAGGGTCTCCAGCGCCAGATAGGGGTGCACGGCCTCGGCGCCGAAGCCGGCCAGCACCGCGAAGTGATGCACCTCGCGCGCATTGCCGGTCTCCACCACCAGGCCGGCGGTGGTGCGCAGGCCCTCGCGCACCAGATGGTGGTGCACGGCGGAGAGTGCCAGCAGCGCCGGGATGGCGACGCGGCCGGCGCTCAGATGGCGGTCGGTGATGATGAGGATGTTGTGGCCGGTCTTGATGGCGTCCAGGGCTGAAGCGCACAGCGACGCGAGCTGTGCTTCCACGCCCTCGTGGCCCCAGGCCAAGGGGTAGGTGATGTCCAGCTCATAGGGCTTGAACTTGCCATTGGTGCGCGCTTCGATGCCGCGCAGGCGCGCCATGTCCTTGAAGTCCAGGATGGGCTGCGAGACCTCCAGGCGCATCGGCGGGTTCACCGCATTGATGTCCAGCAGATTGGGCTTGGGGCCCACAAAGCTGTTCAGCGACATCACGATGTTTTCGCGGATCGGGTCGATCGGCGGGTTCGTCACCTGGGCGAACAGCTGCTTGAAGTAGTTGTAGAGCGGCTTGTCCTTGCTGGAGAGCACGGCCAGGGGCGAGTCATTGCCCATCGAGCCGGTGCCCTCTTCGCCATTCGTGGCCATCGGCGCCATCAGGAACTTGATGTCTTCCTGGGTGTAGCCAAAGGCCTGCTGGCGGTCCAGCAGCGAGGTCTCGAAGCTGGCCGGCTTGACCTCGTCGAGCTCGATGTCGTCGAGGCGCACGCGCACGTTCTCGATCCACTGACGATAGGGGCGCGCATTGGCGAACTGGTTCTTCAGCTCCTCGTCGTCGACGATGCGGCCCTGCTCCAGATCGATCAGGAACATCTTGCCGGGCTGCAGCCGCCACTTCTTGACGATCTTGCTTTCGGGGATGGGCAAGACGCCGGACTCGGAGGCCAGCACCACCAGATCGTCGTCGGTGACGCAGTAGCGCGCCGGGCGCAGGCCGTTGCGGTCCAGCGCGGCGCAGACCTGACGACCATCGGTGAACACCATGGCGGCCGGGCCATCCCAGGGCTCCATCATGGCGGCGTGGTACTCGTAGAAGGCGCGGCGGCGCTCGTCCATCAGCTCATGCTGCTCCCACGCCTCCGGGATCATCATCATGGCGGCATGGGCCAGCGGGTAGCCCGACATGGTCAGCAGCTCGATGGCGTTGTCGAAGGTGGCGGTATCGCTCTGGTGCTCGAAGCTGATCGGATAGAGCTTCTTCAGGTCATCGCCCAGCACCGGCGACTTCATCACGCCCTCGCGCGCGCGCATCCAGTTGAAGTTGCCCTTGACGGTGTTGATCTCGCCGTTGTGCGCCACCATGCGATAGGGGTGGGCCAGCGGCCATTCGGGGAAGGTGTTGGTGGAGAAGCGCTGGTGCACCAGGGCGATGGCCGACACCGTGCGGGGGTCGGCCAGATCCTTGTAGTACTTGCCCACCTGGTCGGCCAGCAGCAGGCCCTTGTAGATCACGGTGCGGCAGCTCATGCTGGGCACGTAGTACTCGCGGCTGTGCGTCAGCTTCAGGGCCTGGATGGCGCTGGAGGCGGTCTTGCGGATCACGTAGAGCTTACGTTCCAGCGCATCGGGCACGATGATGTCCGGGCCACGGCCGATGAAGACCTGGCGGATGATGGGCTCCTTCTCGCGCACCGTCGGCGACATCGGCAACTCGGCATCCACGGGCACATCGCGCCAGCCCAGCAAGACCTGACCCTCGGCCTTGATGGCGCGCGCCAGCTCCTGCTCGCAGGCCAGGCGCGAGGCATGTTCCTTGGGCAGGAAGATCATGCCCACGCCGTACTCCCCGGGCGGAGGCAGGGTGACGCCCTGCTTGGCCAACTCCTCGCGGTAAAGCTCGTCGGGGATCTGGATCAGGATGCCAGCGCCGTCGCCCATCAGCTTGTCGGCGCCCACGGCGCCGCGGTGATCCAGGTTCTCCAGGATCTTCAGGCCCTGCTGCACGATCATGTGCGCCTTCAGACCCTTGATATGGGCCACAAAGCCAAGGCCGCAGGCGTCCTTCTCGTTGGCAGGGCGATACAGCCCCTGCTCGGCCAGGGCCTGGATTTCCTGCGCGCCTGCGCTCAGTTGCTCACCGTTTACTGCTGCCATGGCTGGCCTCCACATTCGACAAATCGGGAATGGCCGCAAGATTAATGCGCTGCAGCAAAATCAACAAGTTTGATTAAACGGGGTCAGAGTCGACTTAAGTAAATACCAAGCGAAGATTCGGCAATAAATAGGGACACAGTCATAAAGCCTTGGCCTTTGCGGGCCGGCCACGCGGCCTGGGCGTTACCGGTCGCTGCGTCTGCTCGCTCAGTTTTTGCAGGAATTGGGCCGAGCCCAACGGCCAGCCCTTCAGTGCCGAATCCACCAGCAGCTGGCGTTCGGCCTCACTGCCGCCCTCCTGCAGCAAGGCCCGATAAAGCATGTCGCGCTCAAAAGGCGTGTTGCCCAAGGCCCAGAACTGGGCATGGTCGGTCACCAGCGGGTCGCGCCGCATGCCGAGGTGATGCTGGCAACTCGACCAGGGGTAGTCTTCGGGGTTCAGCGCCAGGCCCGCGCGCACCGGATTGAGCTCGATGCTGCGCATCGCCGGCAGCAGGTAGGCGGCGGGCTCCAGCACCGCCGCGCGGTAGCGCCCCTCCCAGAGCGTTCCGATGCGGCCGTGTTTGTGGTTGAACCAGGCCACATAGCGCCGCCCCAGCGACTGCATCATGCGGCTCATGCCCTCCGCGGTGCTGGGGGTCAGCAGCAGATGCACATGGTTGTCCATCAAGGCGTAGGCATGGATGGCCACCTTCTGGGTGGCGGCGCATTCATGCAGGGCCGCCAGGTAGTGCCGGCGATCCTCATCGTCGTGCACGATGGCCTGACGGTTGTTGCCGCGCTGGATCAGGTGGTAGGTATGGCCGGCGAGCGGCAGTCGAGCAAGTCTTGCCATGGGTTCAGCATTGAGTCTGACCCCATTATCGGACGCGGCGAGAATCAGCCGAACAGGCGCTGGCCGGTCAGGCGTTCGTGCTCTCTGAGGGCAAAGCGGTCGGTCATGCCGGCGATGTAGTCGGCGCAGGCGCGGGCATGGTCCTCGCTGTCGGCAAAGTCGGCCGGCAACTGGGCCGCATCAGCGAAGTAGGTCTGAAACAGATCCCGAAGCACCCGTTCCGCCCGGCCGCGCGTCGCCTGCACCTGCTCGTGGCGGTAGAGATTGGCGAACAGAAACCGCTTGAGCTCGCTGCTGGCCGCCCGCATCGCGGCGCTGAAGCGCACCAGGGGTGCGGCGCCGCGCACTGCTGCGATGCTGACCGGATCCAGCTCGGCCAGGCTCTGCCCGGTCGCACGGATGATGTCGTAAACCTGCTCCGACAACATGCGGCGTATGGTTTCGGCCAACAGGCGCTTGCCGTTCAGGCCCGGATGCGCATGCAGGCTGCTGCGCAAATGCTCAGCCACCAGGGGCACCTGCTCCAGCTGCTCCAGGCTCACCAGGCCCGAGCGCACGCCATCGTCCACATCATGGGCGTTGTAGGCCACCTCGTCGGCCAGATTGCAGAGTTGCGCCTCCAGGCTGGGTTGGCCGCCGCGCAGAAAGCGCGCCGCCACACCGTCGGGCTCCTGCGCCTCCAGCAGATTCGCGTTCCGCCTGGAGCAATGCTTGAGGATGCCTTCGCGGCTTTCGAACGTCAGATTCAGCCCGTCGAAGCTGGGGTAGCGCTGCTCCAGCCTGTCCACCACACGCAGCGATTGCAGGTTGTGCTCGAAGCCGCCATGCGCCTGCATGCAGTCGTCCAGCACATCCTGACCCGCATGGCCAAAGGGCGTGTGGCCGAGGTCGTGCGCCAGCGCGATGGTTTCGATCAGATCCTCGTCCAGCTGGAGGCTGCGGCCGATCGATCGCCCCAGCTGCGCCACCTCCAGCGAATGCGTCAGGCGCGTCCGGAACAGATCGCCCTCGTGATTCAGGAACACCTGGGTCTTGTAGACCAGACGCCGGAATGCGGTGCTGTGGACGATGCGGTCGCGGTCGCGCTGGAACTCGCTGCGCGTCGGGGCCGGAGGCTCGTGAAAACGGCGGCCGCGGCTACGCGCCGGGTCAGCTGCGTAGCGGGCGCGCATCATGACCGGCTGCGCCTCTATGCGCAATGCGCCTGCAGCACGGCATCCACCAGCGCCTCGTCGGCGCCATGCATGCCGGCCTTGCCCAGTGCCTCGATCAGCACGAAGCGGATCTCGCCACCCTCGGCCTTTTTGTCGACGCGCATCAGCTCGAGATAACGCTGCAGCCCCAGCTTGGGCGCGGTCACGGGCAAGCCCGCACGCTCGATCACGCGCCGCATGCGCGGCAGGAAATCGGCCGGCATCAGCCCCTTGCGCACCGAGAGGTCGCTGGCCAACACCATGCCGCAACCAACCGCCTCGCCGTGCAGCCAGTTGCCATAGCCGAGCCCGGTCTCGATGGCGTGGCCAAAGGTATGGCCGAAGTTGAGGATGGCACGCAGGCCCTGCTCGCGCTCGTCCTGGCCAACCACCCAGGCCTTGATCTCGCAGCTGCGCTTGACGGCGTAGGCCAGCGCACCCTTGTCACGCGCGCGCAGCGCATCGATGTGGGCTTCGATCCAGGTCAGGAACTCGGCATCGGCGATGGGGCCGTATTTGATGACCTCGGCCAGGCCGGCCGAGAGCTCACGCTCCGGCAAGGTATCGAGCGTGTCCAGATCGGCAATCACGCGCTCGGGCTGGTAGAAAGCACCCAGCATGTTCTTGCCCAGCGGGTGATTGATGGCGGTCTTGCCACCCACCGAGGAGTCGACCTGCGACAGCAGCGTGGTGGGCACCTGCACGAAGGGCACGCCACGCATATAGACCGCGGCGGCAAAACCCGTCATGTCGCCAATCACACCGCCACCCAGGGCCACCAGCACGGTCTTGCGATCGGAAGCCGTGCGCAGCAGGGTATCGAAGATCTGGTTGAGCGAGTCCCAATCCTTGTACTGCTCACCATCGCGCAGCAGCACGGCGTCGACACGGGCATAGTGCCCCAGCAGTTGCTGACGGCAGCGCTCGAGATACAGCGGCGCAACGGTCTCGTTGCTCACGATCAGGGCGGCCGAGGCCTTGGGCAAGCCCTGCCAGGCGAGTGGATCGCTCAGTTGGCCGGAGCCGATGCGGATGTCGTAGCTGCGTTCGGCGAGGGAGATGCGGACGGTCTGCAGGGAAGAATCGGTCGTGCTCATGCGCTGAAGTGTACGGGCCGCCGCCGTGGCGCCAGCCTCTCAGCTACGCTCGGCACCCACCGTGGCCGCCACGCGCTCGGGGCTGACCACACCGGCCAGCTCGAGCTGCATCAGAATCATATTGGACAGCGCATGCACCGAGGGGCGCCCCGTCTCCATCACATAGTGCGCCACGCGCCGGTAGAGCGGGTCGCGCACGTGGTACAGCTCGCGCAGCTTCTGCAGCGGATCGCGGACCTGCAACAACGGCCGCTGCGTGTCGTGACGCAGCCGCCTGAACAACTCCTCCGGCGACGAGCGCAGATAGATCACGGTGGCGCACTGGTGCAGCGCCGCGCGGTTCTCCTCCCGAAGCACCGCACCACCGCCCGTCGCCAGAACCAGCTCGGCCCCGCGGGCGAGCAGCTCGGCAATCACACGCGCCTCAATGTCCCGGAAGCTGGCTTCGCCTTCACGCTCAAAGAATGCCTTGATCGGCATGCCGATCTGCCGCTCGATCTCAGCGTCCGAGTCGACGAACGGCACCTGCAACTGTCGCGCCAGTTGCTTGCCGACGGTGGACTTGCCACCGCCGGGCATGCCAACCAGCGCGAGCTTGATCACCCCAGCAGCTTGCTCGTCCTCAGTTGGGATCGGTGCAGACATTGCCCTGCCCGTAAGGGCTGAACTGGAACGGCGGGGAGGCCTCGGACTTGACAGCGGGCAGAGGCACCCCAAGCCAACGCTTCGTGCCGATGCCTCCGCTGCGGCCAAACCAGGCTGGCGGGCTAACCACGCCCGACGCGGCAACCCGTATCGAGTATTCGACCCAGCTGCCAACGTTTTGCGGGTATTCGATACGCAGGGTCGCAAGTCCGTTGGCATCGGTCTTGGTTGAGCCGACCATATATATCGACACATCCGACTTCCGCGGGTCAAGCTGACCGTTGCCGTTCAGGTCTTCCCCAGTCTCTATCGTGCCATTGCGATAGCCGTTGGCATCGCTGTCCTCGTTGGCGCATTCCGGCGTATTCTGCGCTTGGAACCAGATCTTCGCCACCGTGTCCCAGACCCAGAATCCCTTGCGATACTGCAACAGATCGATGACGGGATTGACCTGCACATCAGACTTCGGATTGCCCGCAGCATCAACCACCAGCACCGTGAAGTCCTGGATGTAGGTCAGCTTGGTGCTGCCTTCGCCAATCAGGCTATTCGTACCGACGCTGACAGACACCGGCGGCTCGACAACCGTGATGGAGACTTCGCGCAGGCGACTGGCTGGGCAAAGGCTGATCTGCTCAACGGTGTCGTCCTTGGCAAAGCATGCATACACCTTAACCTGCTCGGTCGAGCTCGCTCGTTGGCCTGCAATGAAGCTGGCCACGGCAGCACCGTTGGTGTCGGAATACACCACCTGATCCTTGCCCGAACTGATGTCACCGTCGGTCGATGAAGCATTTGCACCGAAGCCGATGCGGGCACGCACATTGGGAATAGGCTGGTTCTTGTCGCCCAGGAACAGCAGTCGCAGTTCCGAGCGGTTGTCCGATTTGCCAACCTGATTCACCTTCACGACATTGGGTGACGCGGTGAAGGTGGCTGAGAGGATGTTTGTTGCCGCCGGTACGGCCGGCACATTGGCATTGATCTGGACCGTACTGAGTACGGTCGCCCCCCCCGCCAGCGCATTGATGGCCGTCGGGCCATTACCTGCCGCCACATAGCTGTATGTGAACTTGCCGGCAGCATCGGTGACGCCTCGGCCCGTGGCTGCACCCGGGCCGGTGACGTCGACGGTCACGCCCGGCATGGCGCTCGCATTCACGTCGTTCAGCGTGTACTCCACCTTGCCCGCAGCCCCAGCATTGAGCGTGGCCGGAACCGGCTGCGCCTGCAGCTTGGCGCCTACGACGTTAAACGCCGCCGAGCGTGTGATCGTCCTGCTCTTGGCAACCACGGTCACCAGGCGGTTCGAGCGGTCAGCGCCAATGTCCACGGTAGCCGTTGCCTTGCCCGCCGCATCGGTGATCTTGTTACCCGTGGTGAGAACCGCATTGCTGTCCACCACAAACACAACCTCGATACCAGGGATGGCATTGCGGTTGGCATCCACGGCAGTGACCGTCACCGCAACAGACTCGCTGCCTGAGTTGCCAACGCTGCTCTTGCTCAGCACCAGATTCAGGTCGCTCGCAACCGGGTCCGCGCCGAGCGGTGTGTCGACCACGTCAAAAGAAACCGTACGCGACACGGTACCGCTGGTCGCCGTCACCGAGATGCTGCGATTGGTGTGGTTGTTGGCCAGCGACACCTTGCCCGTCAGTTGCCCAGTCGCGTTGTCCGTGGTTCTGGAACTGGCCGTCACAAAGGCGTCACCCACGTCGGTGATACGCAGGTCGACTGGCGAGCCACCAATGGCGCTACGCGAAGCATCGAGCGAGGTCACAGTCAGCGATAGCTGCTCCTTGCCGCTATTGGCCAGCGTGGTTTTCTCCAAAACGATGGCCAGATCGGCGACCTTGCTGCCAGTCACGCTGTCCACCACATCAAAGCTGACCTTCTTGCTCAGGCTGCCGCTCTTGGCGGTGACCGTCACCGTGCGGCTGGTCCGATCGGTCAGCGACACCTTCGCCAGCAGTTTCCCGGACGCCTTGTCGGTGGACTTGGTCGCGGCAGTGACGATGGCTCCACTGTCAACCTCAAGGGTCACCGGGACTTCAACGCCGGTGAGTGCGGCATTGCCGGTGGTCAACGCGGTTACGGTCAATGTCACCTCTTCGGCGCCTGAGTTCGACACGCTGGTCTTGTCGGCTACCACCGCCAGATCGACCAGACTGGTGGGCGAAGTTGTGCCACCGCCAAACACCGATTCACCAGCCCCGCCGCCGCCGCCGCATGCAGTCAGCAGCAGCGCCATGCCCAGGCCCAGCCAAGCACCCAGCTTGCCTTTACCCAGCCAATTTTTTCCGTTCATCACTCAAACTCCTTTTCGCCCTTGCTGCAGCCGCAGCAGAGCAGCTCCCTTTTAGCGCACTGTCACACGATCGTTGACGACCTTCGGCGTGATAAACACAAGCAACTCGGTCTTGTTCGAAGTGCGGGCCTTGTTCTTGAAGAGATTGCCCATGATGGGCACATCGCCCAGGAAAGGCACTTTGGTCACGTCCTCGCGCTCCACCTGGGTGAAGATACCGCCGATCACGACGGTGCCACCGTTTTCGACCAGCACCTGAGTTTTCACATGCTTGGTGTCGATCGCGAACCCTGCCGAGGTCTGCCGGCCCACACTGTCCTTGTTGACGTCCACGTCCAGAATCACATTGCCCTCGGGCGTGATCTGCGGCGTGACCTCGAGCTTGAGATTGGCCTTGCGGAAGGCGATGGACGTCGCGCCGCTCGATGTCGCCACCTGATACGGCAGTTCTTCGCCTTGCTCGATCAAGGCCTTGACCTGATCGGCCGTAACCACACGCGGACTGGAGACAATCTTGCCCCGACCATCCGCCTCGAGCGCCGACAGCTCCAGGTTCAGGAAGCGGTTCGCAGTCGCGCTGAACAGTGACAGCGCAAAGTTGGCGGGCGCCAGATCACCGATCTTCGGTGCCGGCATATTGATGAACTGGCTGTTGCTGAAATCAACCTTGTCCGACTGCAAGGTCTGATAGCCAATGGCGTTGTAGTTACCCCCCACCGCCACATAGTTACTCCCGCCGACATTCACGCCGGGCACGCCGCCCTGCAGACCGCGCATATCCGACGCGCCCAGCTTCACACCGAGTGAGCGTCCAAACTTGTCATCGGCCTCGACGATGCGCGCCTCAATCAGCACCTGCCGGACCGGGATATCGATCTTGGCGATCATCGCCAGCACCTCCTCCAGCTTGGAGGGGATGTCGGTCACGAACAATTGGTTGGTGCGGCTTTCAAACATGGCGCTACCGCGCGCCGACAGCAACCGAGTTGTAGTGCCACCGCCTTGACCGGAACCTTGGCCCGTGCCCGTCAGGCCTTTGGCCACCTCTTCGGCCTTGGTGTAATTCAACTGGATGGCCTGCGTACGCAGAGGTTCAAGCTGCGATATCTGCGCCTTGGCCTCGAGATCCATCTTTTCCTTGGTTGCCAGTTCGTCTTTGGGCGCAATCCACAGCACATTGCCGGATTTGCGCAGACCCAAACCCTTGGCCTGCATGATGATGTCCAGCGCCTGGTCCCACGGAACGTCCTTGAGGCGCAGGGTCACATTGCCGGTCACGGTATCGCTGGTCACCACATTGAAATTGGTGAAGTCCGCGATGACCTGCAGCAAGGCGCGAACCTCGATGTTCTGGAAGTTCAGCGACAGCTTGTCGCCCGCATAACCCGGTCCCTGCGTCAGCTTGTTGGGATCGAGCTTCTGCGGCCGAACTTCCAGCACAAATTGGTTGTCGCTCTGGTAAGCACTGTGTTCCCAGGCCCCCTTAGGCTCGACCACCATACGTACCCGATCGCCCACCTGGGAAGTCGACACCACTTGCACCGGGCTTCCGAAATCCGATACATCCAAGCGTCGCCGCAGATTCTCCGGCAGGCTGGACCTAAGGAACTCCACTACCAAGTTCTGCCCTTGCTGCTGGATATCAACGCCGACCTGCGTGCTGGGCAGATTGACGATCACACGGCCAGCACCATCCTGTCCGCGGCGAAAGTCGATGTCACGTAGGGCTTGTGGTGCTGCATTCTGGCTGGCTGCAAAGTGAACCGGCCCAGAAGTCGCCTGCCCAGCATTGCTTGCTACAGAAGCTTGCTCGAGGAATATCAGCAGCGCGTTTTCCTGCAACTGCGCACGGTAGGTCGCGGCCTGGCGCAGGTTCAAGACCACACGCGTGCGCTCACCAGCCTGGGCCACGTTGGCCGAGCGCAGATTGCCCTGGTTGATCTCGACCGCGGAGCGCCCCAATTCGTTGGACACGCCCGGCAAGTCGATGGCAATACGGGGTGGCGTCTGTATCGTGAAGCCACGTGGAACTTCCGATAACGGTTGCGTCAACTCGATGCGCACAACCTCGGCGCCCGCCTGCTGCATGCTGTTGATGGAGCGAATTGCGTTTTGTGCCCACGCTGACAGGGGCGCTAGACAGCCCACCGCCACTGCACATGCCAAAGCTCGCCACTGGCTCATTCGAAGAGTCTCCGGAAGTATGCTCATCGTCCCTTCTCCTGTAGCTGGAGGGTACTGGTGCGTTCAACCCATTCGCCCGCAGCGTCCTGGACGACTTCTCGCAAGGTGATATCGGTTTCGGTGATCTTGGTAACGCGCCCGAAGTTAAGCCCCAGGTAATCGCCGCCCTTGACCAAGTAATAGAGGTTGTCCACCTTCAACATCGCAAGGCGCTCGCTGCTACGCGTCAAGCTACCCACCATCGACATGCTGTCCAAGGGGAAGGACTCCAGCGGCTCTCGACGTCGATTCATTTCGGCGGCCAGCAACGAGTTGGGTTGCGCGGACTCCTGCTTGATGGCAACGCTCAGCTTTTGCGTACTGAACGGGTCGACCCCGCCTTGAGCCTCATACGCCTGGGGGAGAAATTGTTTCGGCGGAACAAGTTGCCGCACCGTCGGACGTGTCGCGCGGCGCTGCTCTTCCATCCATTGCTGCAGTTCATCCACATCCGACGAGCAGGCCACCACCCCCAGTAACACCGCCAGCGCAGCGACGCACCTTACAGCTGTCTGATACCCCGTCATTTTTTGGCCCCCGCCGACTTCGCAGCACTGCGCTTCTGCTCGCTCACCTCATTGGCGTCAAGGTAACGATAGGTGCGCGCCGTGGCTTCCATCGCCAGGCTGCCGGACGCATCCTTGCCCGTCAGAGTCACCACATTCAGGTTGTGCAGCGTCACGATGCGAGAGAGGTTGGACACATCGGCAGTGAACGCGCCCACATCGTGATAACGGCCAGTCACACGCAAGGCAATCGGCAGTTCAGCGTAATAGTCCTTGATGACCATCTGCCCTGGACGGAACAACTCAAACTGCAGCCCACGCCCCAGCCCTGCCTGGTTGATATCCGACAGCAGCGCATCCATTTCCGCCTTGCCCGGCAGCTGCTTTTCCAGCTGCGTCACATATTCCTCAACCTGACTTTTTTGCTTTCGCAACTCAGGCAGATTGACGGCTTGAGCCAATTTGGCGGTGTAGTCACCCTTCAGCTTGGGTTCGCGCTCGCGCTCGGCATTCAGACCCGCTTGCACATCTGCAAGCACAAACACCCAGCCGATCACCATGACCAACACGCCCACCGCCAGAAACGATGCCAGCTTGGGCGCCAGGGGCCATTGCCCAGGCTCGTTGGGATTGAGACCGCGGAATTGCTCCGCGACCCCGGCAAACCAGGCGTTGAGATTCAGATTGCCCGTTTTCGTCTTTTTCAGCATGAGCGCCCTCAAGACTTCTTGGCCGGCACACCAGCGCTTGGTGTCGCAGGCGATTCGTTCACCGGCGCCTTGATCGACACCTTCATCGAAAACTCAAACAGCCGTTTCTGGTCGCGCGAACTGGTACTCAGATTGGCAATCTTGATCTCCACCAACTCGGGCTTTTCCAGCCACTCGGAGTTGCGCGCCGTGTTGCGCAGCAACTCCGAAACGCGCTCGTTCGTTTGCGCGATACCGTTGATCGCGACCACTTTGTCAGTCTGACGAATCGTCGTCAGATACACGCCCTCGGGCGTATGCCGGGCCAGTTCGTTCAGCAGATGCACCGGCGTATTGCGGTCCGCCTGCAAATCCTCCACCGCTCGTTGGCGAGACTTCAGCGATTCAATTTCAGCCTTAAGGTTGGCAATATCCTTGATCTGGCTGTCGAGCTTGTCGATCTCGGTCGTCAAAAATTGGTTGCGAGACGCTTGTGCTGCGGTCATCTGCTGCAGCAGCAGCATGCCGGCGCCCACCACCACAGCCCCCAACACGGCCGAAACGCCCAAGCCGACAAAAAATGCCGTCTTACGGCGCTTACGCTTCTCTTCCCGATAGGGCAGCAGGTTGATCAGAATCACTGAAAGAACCTCCGCATCGCCAAGCCACAGGCGGTCAGATAGGCCGGCGCCTCGCGGCGCAACTTGGCCTCGCGCACCGACGAGCCCAGCGCCATATTCTCGAACGGGTTCACCACCATACAGGCAAAGCCCGTCAACTCAGTGACGCGCTCCTTGAGCCCGGGCAAGGTGGCCGTTCCTCCGGCCAGCATCACGTAATGCACCTTGTGATGCGGCGTGCTGGTGAAGAAGTACTGCAGGGCGCGCCCGATTTCTTGCGAGAGGCTGTCCACGAACGGGTTCAGCACCGCAGTTTCGTAATCCTCCGGCAGCTCGTTGGCGAGCTTCTTGAGCTCCGCCTCCTCAAACGAGAAGCCGTACTGGCGCGAAATGAGCTGCGTCAGCGCCGACCCGCCGAAGGCTTGGTCGCGGTCGTACAGCATCTCATCGTCCCGCAGAACCTTCAGACTGGTGGTGTCGGCACCGATCTCGAACAGTGCCACCAAGGCATCCTTGCCTTCGCTGGGCAAATTCGCAATCAGCCGCCCCATTGCCATGCGGGATGCATGCGACTCGATGTCCAGAATGACCGGGCGCAAACCCGCTGCCTCGGCCAAGCCCTGCCGGTCCTGCACGCGATCCTTGCGCGAGGCGGCGATCAGCACCTCGACATCGCCAACGGACGTGGGGCTGGGGCCGATTACGCAGAAGTCCAGGCTAACCTCGTCCAGGGAGAACGGAATGTACTGATTCGCCTCCGCCTCGACCTGGATCTCAAGCTCTTCGTCGCGCAAGCCCGCGGGCAGCATGATCTTCTTGGTGATCACGGCCGACTGCGGCATCGCCAGCACGGCGTCGCGCGTTTTGCTGCCACTGCGCGCCACCACACGGCGCACGGCATCCGCCACCTCATCGAATTTCTCGATTTGGCCATCGGTGATCCAACCTTTTTCGAACGGCTCGGTCGCAAAGCGCTCCAAGACCATCTCGCCATTGGCACTCTGACCCAATTCGACCAGTTTCACACTGGACGAGCTGATATCCAAGCCAATCATGGGCGGATGCTTGCGACCCAGCAGTACGTCAAGTATTCCCATGACGCTTATCCCCCAACGCGCCGCGAGTGCGCCGGACTATTAATAAGTTACTTGAATGCTAGCAGCAAAGCCTATGACGCCCCAAGGCTTTCTGCCTCATGCAAGTAACACCACGTTGCGAAACATACACGACTGCCGCGGCACCCTAAGGCCGGAATAACACCGCTATTTCGGCATTGGCCCCACACCTATTGGTAAGCAGAGGTGACAAGGCGCGCGTGGGCGGGGCGTTTCTATAATCCCCCGACCGCGACGGAGCCCCATGAGCGAAGCCAAGAAGAAGTCCCCACCGAGCACGGCCGACAGGCCGCAGGCACAAAGCCTTGGATCCATGCTGTTGCGCGCGGGCGGTTGGGCCTTGGCGCTCCTGGCGGCGGGCGCCGGTGGTGTCTTGCTGCTGCTGGCCATGGCCTTGGCGATGGCCTACCCCAATCTGCCGGATATCAGCGGCCTCACCGACTACCGCCCCAAGCTGCCCATGCGGGTGCTCTCCAGTGATGGCGTCGTGCTGGGCGAGTTCGGCGAAGAGCGCCGCAACTATCTGCCAATCAAGAGCATTCCCAAGGTCATGCAGGATGCCATCCTCGCGATCGAGGATGCACGCTTTTACCAGCATGGCGGGGTGGATTACCTCGGCGTGATCCGCGCCGGCCTGGCCAATGTGGGCGAATCGCGCAGCCAGGGAGCATCGACGATCACGATGCAGGTGGCGCGCAATTTCTATCTCTCCACCGAGAAGACCATGACGCGCAAGATCTACGAGATCTTGCTGGCTTTGAAGATCGAGAACGCGCTCAGCAAGGAGCAGATCCTCGAGATCTACATGAACCAGATCTTCCTGGGACACCGGGCCTATGGCTTCGCCGCCGCCAGCGAGGTCTACTTCGGCAAGCCGCTCAAGGACATCTCGATCGCCGAGGCCGCCATGCTGGCGGGTCTGCCCAAGGCACCGTCCGCCTACAACCCCATCAACAACCCGCGCCGGGCCAATCAGCGCCAGCAATACATCATCGACCGCATGCTGGACAACGGTTACATCACCGAGGAGCAGCACAAGGAGGCGAAGGCGCAGACCCTGCGCTATCGCCAGGTGGCCGAAGCCTCCTCGCATGCGGAGTACGTGGCCGAGGTGGCCCGACAGTTGATCTACACCCAGTACGGCGATGAGGCCTACACGCGTGGGCTGAACGTCTACCTGACCCTGAATGCCGACGAGCAGAACGCCGCCTATCGGGCACTGCGGCGCGGCATCATGGACTTCGAACGGCGGCAGGTCTACCGCGGCCCAGAGGCCTATATCGACCTGCCGACCAACCCCAAGGATGTCGACGTCCGCGTCGCCGAGGCCCTGTCCGAGCATCCGGCCAACGACGAATTGCTGGCCGCCGTGGTGCTGGAAGCCGATCCGAAGAAGGTGGTGGCGGCCCTGCAGAGTGGCGAGACCATCAACATCGTCGGCGAGGGGCTGAAGCCCGCCACCTCGGGACTGTCCGAGCGCGGCAACCCCAAGACACGCATCCGCCGTGGCGCGGTCATCCGCGTCGTCAAGGGCAGCAAGAACGACTGGACCATCACCCAGTTGCCCGAGGTTGAAGGCGCCTTCATTTCCCTGGACCCGCGCGACGGCAGGGTACGGGCCATGGTGGGCGGCTTCGACTACGCCAAGAACAAGTTCAACCACGCCACCCAGGCTTGGCGCCAGCCCGGCTCGAGCTTCAAGCCCTTCATCTACTCGGCTGCCTTGGAGAAAGGCTTCACGCCCGCCACGGTGGTGAACGACGCGCCGCTGTTCTTCGACGCCAGCACCACGGGCAGCCAGCCCTGGGAACCGAAGAATTACGACGGCACCTTCGACGGCCCCCTGCCGCTGCGCCGCGCCCTCGCCAAGTCCAAGAACATGGTGTCGATCCGGGTGCTGCAGTCGATCGGCGTCCACTACGCGCAGGACTGGATCACCCGCTTCGGCTTCGAGGCCGAGAAACATCCCGCCTACCTGACCATGGCGCTGGGCGCCGGTTCGGTCACGCCGATGCAGATGGCCCAGGGCTATGCCGTGTTTGCCAATGGCGGTTATCGCGTCAGCCCACAACTCGTCGCCAGGCTCACCGACCACAAGGGCAAGCTGCTGTACGAGGCTGGCTTGCCGAGCCAAATGGACGAGAGTCACCGCGTCATCGATGCGCGCAATGCCTTCCTGATGACCAGCCTGTTGCAGGAGGTCACCCGCAGCGGCACCGCCGCCAAGGCCCAGGCGCAACTCAAGCGGCCGGACATCTATGGCAAGACCGGCACCACCAACGATTCGATGGACGCCTGGTTCGCCGGTTACCAGCAGCAGGTGGTGGCGGTGGTCTGGATCGGCTACGACCAGCCGCGCAAGCTGGGAGATCGCGAAACCGGCGGTGGGCTGTCTCTGCCGGTCTGGATCGAATACATGAGCCAGGCACTGAAGGGTGTGACGGTCTCGGAGCCCACGGCGCCGGAAGGCGTGATGCAGGTGAACGGCGAGTGGTTCTACGACGAATACCAGGGCCAGTCGGGCGTGCGCGCACTCAGCAATGACGAGGCCAAGCTGCCCGGGAACGCCAGCGAGGAAGAGAAGAAGAGCGTCCTCGACCTCTTCAAGCGCTGAACGCGCCGTTCAGACCGGCGGCGTGAACCGCAAGGTCTTACCGGCCTGCGCGCTGGCCTGCGCGGACAAGAGCGCATGGAACTCCTGCGACTCGCGGGTATCCAGCCATTGCCCGGCCACATACTTGAAGTGGTAGCCACCGGCCCGCGTCGCCAGCCACAGCTCTTGCAGCGGTGGCTGGGTGTTGATGACGATCTTGCTGCCATTGGGAAAGCTGAGTTCCAGCAGCCCGCCGGTGCGATGACTGTCGATGTCGATCAGGTCGCCGTCCAGCCAAGCATCCACCTGGACCTCGATGTGATCAAGCACCGCACGCGTCTTCGCCTGGTAGTCGGCATCGCTGAGGGGGCTGGCTGTCATGGCGGCTAAACTTCCCGAATGTTGATCGATCAAAGCCACAGTGTAGGCCGCTCCGGCAAGGCCGCCCCGGCCTCAGGGTTTCAGCGCCGCAGTTCGCCGCGGCGCGGCGCCGCCGCACTGCTGCTGGTAATTGCCGCTGCATGTGTCGCGATGGGGCTGAGCGCCTGTGGTCAAAAAGGCCCGCTGAGCCTGCCACCACCCGCCAAGCCAGCCAGCGCCGCCGGCAACGCACGCTAGGCGCGGCCTTCCTGCACCGCATGGCAGGCCACCTGCACGCCCTGGAACAGGGTCAGTGCCGGTCGCTCCTGCCGACAGCGCTCACTGGCCAGGGGGCAGCGTGGATGGAAGCTGCAGCCGCTGGGCGGATTGAGCGGGTTCGGCACCTCGCCGCGCACCGGCGTGCGCGCCCTCCCCGACATGTGGATGTCGGGGATCGCATCCAGCAGCATGCGCGTGTAGGGATGGCGCGGCCGTGCAAACAGCTCAACCTTGTCCGCCAGCTCGACCAGACGCCCCAGGTACATCACCCCCACTTGGTCGCTCACATGCCGCACCACCGCCAGGTTGTGTGAGATGAAGAGGTAGGTCAGCCCGCGCTGGCGCTGCAGGTCCTTCATGATGTTGAGAACCTGGGCCTGCACCGACACGTCGAGCGCCGAGGTCGGCTCGTCGCAGACCAGGAACTCCGGCTGGGTGGCCAGCGCGCGCGCGATCGAGATGCGCTGGCGCTGCCCGCCCGAGAACTGGTGCGGGAATTTCTCGCTGTCCACCGCGGCCAGGCCCACCGAGCGCAGCAGTTCGGCGACGCGCTCGCGCAGTTCCGAGACATCGCGCACCAGGCCATGCTCGCGCAAGGGCTCGGCCACGATGTCCTGCACCTTCCAGCGCGGATTCAGGCTCGCATAGGGATCCTGGAAAATCATCTGCATGCGCCTGCGCAGGGCCAGGCGCTGGGCCGCATCCATCTTGGCGGCCGTATCCACACCGTCGAAGCTGACGCTGCCGCGTGTGGGCTCGTAAAGCCCCACCAGCAGGCGCGCCACGGTGCTCTTGCCACAGCCGGATTCGCCCACCAGGGCCAGCGTCTTGCCCTTGGCGATACTGAAGCTGAGCCCGTCCACCGCGTGCACGAACTGCCGCCCCTTGCGCTCGACAACGCGATTCAGCCAGGGCGCAGAAACATTGAAGGTCTTGGCGAGGTCCTTCACCTCCAGCAACGGCTTGGTGCTCATGCGGCCCGCCCCTCATCCGCCGCATGCAGCCAGCAGGCCGCGCGCGTGCCACCGGCTGGCATCAGTTCGGGTCGCGCGCGCAAGCAGCGCTCAACGACGCGCGGGCAGCGCGGATTGAATGCGCAGCCGGCCGGAATCGCATTCAGGCGCGGCATCGCCCCATCGATCTGCAGCAGGCGCTCTCGATCCTCGTCCATCGCCGGGATCGAGCCCATCAGGCCGACGGTATAGGGATGGGCGGGTTGGTGGATGACATCGCGGACCGGTCCGATCTCAACGATGCGTCCGGCATACATCACCGCCACGCGATCGCAGGTCTCGGCAATCACGCCCATATCGTGCGTCACCAGCATCACGGCGGCGCCCTGCTCCTTGCACACGCGCCTGAGCAGGGCAATGATCTGCGCCTGTATCGACACGTCCAGCGCCGTGGTCGGCTCGTCAGCCACGATCAGCTTGGGCTCGCCCGCCAACGCCAGCGCAATCACCACGCGCTGCCGCATACCGCCCGAGAATTGATGCGGATACTGGTCTATGCGCGCCTCGGGCGCGGGGATGCCGGTCTGCTGCAGCAGTTCGATGGCACGTCGGCGCGCCTGCTGGTGGCTCAGCCCAAGATGCGCGGTGATGGTCTCGATGAGCTGCTGGCCCACCGTGTAGAGCGGATTCAGCGAGGTGAGCGGGTCCTGGAAGATCGCGCCGATGCGACGCCCGCGGATACGCCGCATCTGCTCGTAGGGCAGGTTGTCGATGCGCTGGCCCTCCAGGCGGATCTCGCCACCGGCAATTCGGCCGGGCGGATCCAGCAGGCCAATGATGGAGGCGCCGGTGAGCGACTTGCCGGCCCCCGATTCGCCCACCACGCCAAGAATCTCGCCGGCGGCAATGTCGAAGGAAATGCCGTCCAGCGCCAGCAAGTTGGCACGGCGCGACGGGAACTCGACGCGCAGCTCGCGGACTTCAAGCAAAGAAGCGGTGGGGCTCATGCCGGCAGCATCCTCGGTCTCAACGCAGGCGCGGGTTGAGCGCATCGCGCAACCAGTCGCCCAGCAGGTTCACGCTCAGGGCGATCAGCACCAGCATCGCGCCCGGCCAGATCGTGATCCACCATTCGCCCGAGAACAGAAAATCGTTGCCCACCCTGATCAGCGTGCCCAGCGACGGGCTGGTGGGCGGCACCCCCACGCCCAGAAACGACAGGGTGGCTTCAGTGATGATGGCCGAGGCCACCTGGATGGTGGCCAGCACCAGCACCGGACCCAGCACGTTAGGCAGCACATGCTTGAACATGATGCGCAGGGGGCCCACGCCGATGACACGCGCCGCCTGCACATATTCCTTGTTGCGCTCCACCATGGTGGAGCCGCGCACCGTGCGCGCGTACTGCACCCAGCCGGTGAGCGCGATGGCGAAGATCAGCACCAGGAAGGCCAGCGTCTCGTGCGCATGCGGGAACAAAGCCCGCCCCACACCGTCGATCAGCAAGGCCACCAGGATGGACGGAAAGGACAGCATCACGTCGCAGGTGCGCATGATGAAGCCATCCACGCGCCCACCCGCAAAGCCGGCCAGCAAACCCAGGCCAACGCCGATCAGCATCGACAGCAGCACCGACGCCAGCCCCACCAGCAGCGAGATGCGTGCGCCATACATCAGGGCCGAGAGAATGTCGCGCCCCTGGTCGTCGGTGCCGAGCAGATATTTGCCCGAGCCACCCTCGATCCAGGCCGGCGGCAGGCGCGAATCCATCAGCTCCAGCGTGGAAAGATCAAAGGGGTTGTGCGGTGCCACGAACTCGGCAAACACGGCGCAGACCACACAGACCAGCGCGATCACGCTGGCCAAGATCGCCATCGGCGAGCTGCGGTAGGAATGCCAGAGGTCGCCGTCGAAGAAGCGCCGCCAGGCGCTCGGCGCCGCGGCTTGGGGTTGCGGATTCGGGTTGCGGCTCATGTCAATGTCCGCCGGCCTTGCCCTCGACGCGCAGACGCGGGTCGACGGCGAAGTACAGCAAGTCCACCAGCAGGTTGATGCTGACGAAGATGAAGGAGATCAGGCACAGATAGGCCGCCATCACTGGGATGTCGGCGAACTGCACGGCCTGGATGAACAGCAGGCCCATGCCCGGCCACTGAAACACGGTCTCGGTGATGATGGCGAAGGCGATCAGCGAGCCGAGCTGCAGGCCGGTGATGGTGATCACCGGCACCAAGGTGTTGCGCAGCGCGTGGCCAAAGTAGACCGCGCGGTTGCTCAAGCCGCGTGCGCGCGCGAACTTGATGTAGTCGGTGCGCAGCACCTCCAGCATCTCCGCACGCACCAGGCGCATGATGAGCGTGAGCTGGAACACCGACAGCGTGACCGCGGGCAGCAGCAGGTGCTTGAGCCCATCCAGGCTCAGCAACCCGGTGGTCCAACTGCCGAAGGCCAGCACCTCGCCGCGGCCAAAGCTGGGCAGCCACTTCAGGTTCACGGCGAAGATCAGGATCAGCAGGATGCCGATCAGGAAGGTGGGCAGTGACACGCCCAGCAGCGACAGCGTCATCAGCAGCTGCGACGAGGCCCGCCCGCGCCGCAATGCCGCGATCACGCCCAATGGAATTCCCAGGCCCAGCGCAATCACCGCCGCCGCCATCGAGAGTTCGAGCGTGGCAGGAAAGCGCTCGACGATGAGCGTGGAGACCTTGCGCCCCTGCCTCAGGCTGAGGCCGAACTCACCCTGAACGGCATTGCCCACGAAGCGCGCAAATTGCACCGGGAACGAGGCATCCAGGCCCAGGTCGTGGCGCAGTTGCTCGCGCTGTTCCGGGGTGGCGTCCTGCCCCAGCAAATTGGTCACCGGATCGCCCACATACTGGAACAGCATGAAGGCGATGAAAGCCACCGTCAGCATCACGACGATGGCCTGCACCAAGCGCCTGAGTATGAAAACTAGCATGTCTGAGGGAATTCAGGGCGGCCCGCGCTGGCGCTTGATCAGCCATCGAGCCACGCTGCGGCGCAGCGCTGCCACCCAACGGAGGCGCCATCATCAAGGACGGATGAGCGCCTGGCAAACGGGAAAGCCCTGATCGGTGCGCAGCACGACTTCGGTGTCGCGCCGCCTCAGAAAATCAGGCTGCCCGGCAACAGATTGGCCTGTTGATCGACAAAGCGGATGCTGCCGTAGCAAGCCTCGGCGCGCCCCGGGCTGTTGTCGGCGTCGGTCATGAGCGCGGCGCCGACCATGCGGCCCGGTTCCTCGCCAAAGGCTTTCTTGAAGTCGGCGGCGATATCGCGGCGAAAGCTCTGCCACTGGCCCGCCGCATCATTGCCGACCACGATCTTGCGAATGCGGTCCGTGCGGGCATTGACCACCACCGTCTCGGGCGTGCGCCGCGGGTCCCACACATACATCAGGGTCGCATAGGGCGGCGATTCGCCGGTCAGCACGCGCGCCAGCTCGAACAGCATGCGATTGCGCCCCGAAAGCCGTGCTTCGTCACCCTCGAATGCCAGCACCAGGCGCGCCGGCGCGTCGTCCAGGTCGGGGTCGGTATCGGCCGCCATCGCCTGCTTGCCGGCAATCCACCACTCGAACTCAAGCCGCTCCACCTGCTGCGGCAGCAGCGTCAGTTGCCGACGCCACAAGCTGGCTGACTCTTGCGCCTGCGCCAGCACACAAGCCTGACCTGCCCGCTGCCCCAGTGAATACTGCGTGGCGCGCTTGCCCGGCAGCTCGCGCGCCGACCAGTCCTGCAAGCCCGCGAGCGGCCGCGCGCCCTGCTGCGCCGGCTGCACATGTGCGCAAGCCGCCAGACACAGGGCAGCAGCCGCCGCGAGTAGGGATCTAGCCATGGACGTACAACTCCGGTTCGGACGCAACCTGTCAACCCTAGGCCACGCGCAGAAACCCGCCGCCAATTTGGTCACGGCTTGCAGCGGCTAAGAAAAACAGGCCGCACAAGGCGGCCTGCAACGTGACGGGCATCACGCCCAACCCTTCAAACTCAGAAACGGTGACGCAGACCCACCGTGTAGCCATCGCGCTTGGTAGCGCCGTTGGCCAGGGTCAGATTGCCGCTGATCTTGGTGTGATCCAGTTCCAGGTAGGCATCGGTACGCTTGGAGAAGGCGTAGTCGGCGACGAAGGCGAAGAAGTCACCCTTACCATTGCCGGCGGCCACATAGCCGGTCTGCTTCGCGTTCCAGTATTGCGCGCCCAGGTTCAGCTGAGGCGTCAGCTGATAGGTGCCACCAACGCTCCACATATCGCGATGCTCGCCCAGCGCGGCGGCGGCGTTCAGTGCGCCGACGATGGAGCCGGCCAGGGTGGCGTTGGTCACGGCGCTGAAGCCAGCTTCGAACTTGTTGCGCGCCCAGCCGGCATTCAGGTACCAGGGGCCGCTGGTCCAGGCGCCACCAATGGTGGTGGCCTTGACGCTCTTGCCGGCCGCATCCTTCAGGTCCAGATAAGCGCCTGCGACGGCGAACTCACCCACGGCATAGCGGAGCAGTCCACCCATGGACTTGCCGGCACCGCCCTCACCTGCGCTGGCCTGCGCCTCGGCACGGAAGCCGCCGACTTCGATCAGGTACTTGACCATGTTGTCGTTGCGCGCGCCGAGCGAGAAGCCGATCTCAGGCTTGTAGATCTCGGCATAGGGCGAGTACTTGAACGAGGCATAGGTGGCCGTCACCGCATCGAACAGCACGTTGTACTGGCGACCCAGGGTGATGCGACCGAAGCTGCTGGACTGAATACCCACCCAGGACTGGCGCCAGAAATCGGCAGCAGCCACCGCGCCGGTATCGGACAGCAGACGATGCTCCAAATTGGCGATGCCCTTCAGGCCACCACCCATGTCTTCGGTAATGTTGATGCCCAGACGGCTTTGCGACATGCCGCCGGGAGCCAGGGTAGACAACGAAGAGCCCTTGCTGGCGGCATTCGGGCCGGCGTTCGTGGTGTAGCGAGCACCTGCATCAATGATGCCGTACAGGGTCACGCTCGACTGCGCATAGGCGGCACCCACGCTGCTGGCGAGGAGTCCCAAAACCAAGGTTGCCTTCTTCATCTCTATGTCTCCTGGTTAGAAAAATACCTATCGCTATTGTGGTGTGACCCTAGGGATTCGGCCCCGCCCTGTTGCACCGATCCAACGGGAAATAACCCTGTCTCGGCGGCGACAGTTGCGCCATCGCAAACGAAAAAGGCCACCTTGCGGTGGCCTTGCAGCAAGGCGCCGAAGCGCCCAATCTGTTGATCAGAAGCTGTGGCGAATGCCCACGTCGGCGCCACGCGAGGTGCCGCCGGCATTGACCGCATTGCCGCCCGCGACCACGAACTTGGCCACGCCTTCGTTCTTGATCTGCGACAGGGTGGCGTAAATGGTCGTGCGCTTCGACAGGATGTGGTTGTAGCCCAGCGCGAACAGCTTGGCATCGCCGGCAACCTTGCCCAGTTCGGCAGCGTTGTTGGCGTTGGCATCGGCGTAGGAGAACAGCAGCTCGCCCGAGCCCACCGGCACCACGGCGCCGACTTGCCACCACGACTGCTTCAGCGACGCGAACTTGTTCTGGCCCAGCATCACCGAGGCCTTGACCACGCCGAAGTCATACGAACCGGCAACGACGCCGAGCTTGTACTTGTTGCTGTCGACACCGCCGACGCTGTAAGCAGCGGCCACATGGACGGGGCCGGCCTTGTAGCCGAGGCGGCCGGACATGGTCTTGTTGCCATCGGTCGCTGCACCTTCGCCGGCCGCCACGTCGGCACCGCCGTACACACCACCCAGATCGCCAGGCAGCACGTAGCCAACCTGGTTGTCAGCACGGTTAGGCACGCCAGCCTTCGAGCCCAGGCCCGAGAAGATGGCGGTCACGGCACCGGTACCGGTGGTCGAATAGGGGTCGAAATCGTCGATCGTCAGGCGAGCCGCGATCTTGTGACGGCCCAGGCGCACTTCACCGAAGGCACCCGACAGGCTCACCGTGGCGCGGCGGCCCCAGAAACGCGATGCATCCACCGAGCCGGCGTCCGGCGACAGCGCGCCTTCCAGCCAGAAGCTGGCCTTCAGGCCGCCACCCAGGTCTTCCACGCCACGCACGCCCAGACGGCTGCTCGAGCGGCCGTCCGACGACAGCGTGTTGACGGTGCCGGCAGCGCCCTTGACTTGGCGCACGCCAACGTCAACGAGGCCGAACAGGGTCACCGACGATTGCGCCGAGGCGGTGCCGACCAGCAAGCCCAGCACAGCCAGAGCGATCAGGGATTTCTTCATTGGGTTCTCCAAAATTGAACAAGAGGTCTCGGCCTGCAAAGCCAAACATCCGGCCGACCGAGCCAACCTCCGCAGCGGAAGTTGCGCCTATTGCACCAGAGCCCGGCGGCCCTGGCCATAAACGGCATGCAAATTGGGGCCTTCCGTTGCCGGAGGGCAACGTCTCGCAAGCATAAAAAACCTGTCACAAAACTCAGGCAAATCCCGCAAAGGAAAACCCTCAACAGGGGTTGTGGCGGCTACCGGGCTCGTACACTGCCTGCCATGAGCCCATGCTCGACACCATGCCCCGCCTCAGCATGAACCCCGCCGCCCACCTCAATTTCGCCGACCGACTGATCTCGTCGGCCGACCACGCCTTGCGCACCATGACCGGGGCGCATGCCGGCCGCCGGCCCTCGCCTGCTGCAGGACTCAAGGCCGAGCTGTCGGACGAAGACGGCCAGCTCGCGGGCGCGCTGATGCGCGTCAATCATGTCGGCGAGGTCTGTGCACAGGCGCTCTACCGTTCGCAAGCACTCGTGACCAGCGATGCGACCCTGCGCCACCACTTCGAGCGTGCCGCCGAGGAGGAAGTGGACCATCTGGTGTGGACACGTCAGCGCCTGGCCGAGCTGAACGCCCACAGCAGTTACCTGACCCCGCTTTGGTATGCCGGCGCCTTCGGCATCGGCGTGGCGGCCGGCCTGCTGGGCGACCGGCTGAGCCTGGGCTTTGTGGTCGAGACGGAGCGTCAGGTGGAGGCCCACCTCGCCAGCCATATGGATCGCCTGCCCGCCGCCGACCGGCCCTCCCGGGCGATTGTGGCCAAGATGCAGCAGGAAGAAGCCGCCCATGCGGAAGAGGCCATGCAGGCCGGCGCCCGCGAATTGCCCGCGCCGGTCCGCGGCCTGATGCGTCTGGCGGCACGCGTCATGACGCGCACCGCTCACCATATCTAGACCTCGACGAGTTCCACCGAGGTCGTGATCTCGGCCGTCTTGCCCAGCATGATGCTGGCCGAGCAGTATTTCTCGTGCGACAGCGCCACCGCACGCTCCACCACCGCCTGATTGAGGCCGCGGCCCCGCACCACGAAATGCATATGTATCTTGGTGAAGACCTTGGGCTCGATGGCCGCACGCTCGGCGCTGAGTTTGACCTGGCAGCCGCGCACGTCGTGCCGACCGCGTTTGAGAATCAGCACCACGTCATAGGCGGTGCAGCCGCCGGTGCCGGCCAACACCGTCTCCATCGGGCGCGGGGCCAGATTGTGTCCGCCGCCGTCAGGCGCGCCGTCCATGGTCAGCAAGTGACCGCTGCCGGTCTCGGCCACGAAAGCCATGCCTTGCTCGCCCATCCAATTGATCGTGCATTCCATCCTGCGCTCCGGTCGGGATCATCTATCTAGAGAACTTCCTCCAATGCCAGCACGCAAATTTATTGCGATGCAACATGGCCTGGTCGTAGAATTCTAAGCAAGCGAGCCAATACAAGCGCAAACGTATGCGGACTGTGTGTTGACTGGCACCTTTTGTCTCCTCCACCGCCTCCATGGTGGATTCAGCCCGAGGCCTCACGGCCCCGGGCTTTTTTTCGCCCTGACGCGGTGAAAAGGCCGGGCCAGACCCCTGACTTATGATGGTGCACTGCAACAGCTTCATGCATTGGAGAGCATTCATGCCAGGCCCCGCCAAGTCGCGCACCCCCAAGCAGCCGCCCATGCCCGCGCTGATTCCCGCGGACAACAGCTATCTGCAGCGCATTCTGAATGCCAAGGTGTACGACGTCGCGATCGAGACCTCGCTGGATCCGGCCAAGAACCTCTCCAAGCGCCTGGGCAACAAGGTGCTGCTGAAGCGCGAGGACCAGCAGCCCGTGTTTTCCTTCAAGCTGCGTGGCGCCTACAACAAGATGGTGCATCTGAGCCGCGAACAGCTCGACAAGGGCGTGATCTGCGCCTCCGCCGGCAACCATGCCCAGGGTGTGGCGCTGTCGGCCAGGAAGCTGGGTTGCCGCGCCGTCATCGTGATGCCGGTGACCACACCCAAGGTCAAGATCGACGCGGTGCAAAGCCACGGCGGTGAGGCGGTGCTGTTCGGCGACTCCTATAGCGACGCCTACGGTCATGCCCTCGAGCTTGAGAAGGCCCAGGGCCTCACCTTCGTCCACCCCTTTGACGACCCCGACGTGATCGCCGGCCAGGGCACCGTCGCGGTGGAACTGCTGCGCCAGCACCAGGGGCCGATCGACGCCATCTTCGTCGCCATCGGCGGCGGCGGCCTGATCTCGGGCGTCGCCGCCTACATCAAGGCGGTGCGGCCGGAGATCAAGGTGATCGGCGTGCAGACCAAGGACTCGGACGCGATGGCGCGCTCGGTGAAGGCCGGCAAGCGCGTGCAGTTGGCCGATGTGGGCCTGTTCTCGGATGGCACGGCCGTCAAGCTGGTGGGCGAGGAGACCTTCCGCATCACGCGCGCGCTGGTGGACGACTTTGTGCTCGTCGACACCGATGCCGTCTGCGCCGCCATCAAGGATGTGTTCGAAGACACCCGCAGCATCCTGGAACCGGCCGGCGCCCTGGGCGTGGCCGCGGTGAAGCAGTACGTGAAGGACAAGGGCTGCAAGGGCCAGACCTTCATCGCCATCACCTGCGGCGCCAATATGAACTTCGACCGCCTGCGCTTCGTGGCCGAGCGCGCCGAAGTGGGTGAGCAGCGCGAAGCGCTGTTCGCCGTCACCATCCCGGAGGAGCGCGGCAGCTTCAAGCGCTTCTGCGAGCTGATCGGGCCGCGCAGCGTGACCGAGTTCAACTACCGCATCTCGGACGCCGAGCGCGCCCATGTGTTCGTGGGCCTGGCGGTGCACAAGCGCGACGAGGCCGACAAGCTGGCGCGCACGCTGGAGAAACAGGGTTTCGCCACCGAAAACCTCACCGACAACGAGCTCGCCAAGCTGCACATCCGCCATATGGTGGGTGGCCGCACCGAGCTGGCACGCAACGAGCGCCTCTACCGCTTCATCTTCCCCGAGCGCCCGGGCGCGCTGATGCGCTTCCTCTCCAGCATGCATCCGAACTGGAACATCAGCCTGTTCCACTACCGCAACCAGGGCGCCGACTACGGCCGCATCCTGGT
>Ga0066488_100146_pt1 | contig 33569 bp, 39 predicted proteins | sample LakWasM130_HOW14_2_FD_59589 | JGI IMG/M metagenome (GOLD analysis project Ga0066488, IMG submission 59589) | Freshwater sediment methanotrophic microbial communities from Lake Washington under simulated oxygen tension - Sediment Metagenome 130_HOW14 | ecosystem: Environmental > Aquatic >...
TACCGTTCGGCCACCGAGCCCAGCGAGGGAGCGTGGTGGGTCACCACAACCGTTGGGCCGGCGAAGGGCTCCAACAGCTGCCGGCGCAGCCAGTCTCGATCAATCCAGTGCATCGCCAGGGTGTCGGCCGGACGCATGAGGCGCCGCAACTGTCGGTAGTCGTTCTGTCGGTGAGTCCGTTTCTTCGCCAGGGCCTCCACGTCGATCAGCTGATAGTCGTGGAGGCGTTCGGCAGCGTTGCGAACAGCCAGCTCGATGTCGGATTCCTGCTGTCCATCTGGCCCGCGCACAGGGAGCTGGAAGTCGGTCCACAGGATGCAGCCGACGAAGCGCACGCCGGCGATGACAACGCACTCTCGGTCTAGGATGTGGACGTTGCTTCCAGTGGCCGCAGCCTTCATCTCTTTGAGCTCCGTGGTCACCTCGCGGCCGTAGAACTCGTGATTTCCCGGCACGATCAGGACAGGACGCCCTCCGAAGGTGGCCTCCTGCGCGGCCCATAGCACTGCCCGACTGCCAGGGGTGTTGATGTCGCCGGCGAGGATGGCCAAGTCGAACTCAAGGCTATCGGGCACGGTGTAGGGCTCACCGAATTCAAGATGCAAATCCGAAAGGATCAAGAGCCTCATTCCGGCCTCGCCCTCTTCGACAGGCGCTCGGCAAGGTGCTGATCGCAAAGCGTCGTGTACCAGCCACCAGTGTTCCGAAGTTCGGCGACCGCGCCGCACTCCTCGCAGAGGGATTCCGATTCTGAGCAGGCGGCGTTGACGAGCTCACGCACTCGCATGACGTCCTGGTCGTCGTCGGCCTCCACGGAAAGGCGGCGAACAAAATGCTGGCGGCCAGCTTCCGACATGACGTCGATGTGAAGGTCTTCGCTCTCGCCTAGGCGGTAGTAGAAGCGCAAGGTGCCGAACTTTTCTTTGATCTGCCGAACCTCGAATGCTGCGCAGGCTTCCGGTCCGAGGGCGGCTTCGATGTCGGTGCAGAGCTTGTCGATGAGGTCGTACCAGCCGGTGGACACGTAGGAAGGCACTGCCGGCGCTTTGCCGCGGAACAGCAGCGGGTGAGCGTCGATGATGCGCTGCAGGTCTGGGTCGATTTGGTTGTAGATATCGTTCATATCGATTTGAGACGGTTAAATCCGTTGCGCCCTCGTGTTGTCGAGCTCGCCAGGTTGAATCACTGACCACTGCCAGGTCGAGGTGTCCAGCAGGCTCATGCCGCGCAGGCCCACACCGTTCGACTGGAAGCCCTGCGCCGCCCAGTGAGCGGAGCTGTCTAAGGCGTCATGGTGGTGGCCGTGGATAGCCACCTTGACGCCCAGTTGTCGCGCCAGGTCATCCAGCAGTTCGAATCCATGTGGGTGGTAGCCAGGTGCCTCGCGCGTGACCAGGATCTCGGCTCGCTGGTCGGCGAGGCGATCGACCTCGGCCGGATAGATCGAGCCCCAATGCCTCCGATGCGGCCCTGTGCCGCCCCAGCGGTCCTGGCGCGGGGTTGCCTTGGCGTGCGCCGATCGGGTGCGGAAGGCTGGCTCGCCGCCGCGGACGGAAGCAGGGGATGGGTGCCAAACCGATTCGCGGAACACTCCGCCTAGGCCGGCCACGCGCGTGCCGTCAGCGAGCTCGATGACACGGCCATGGATGTTTTGATCTGCGAGCTCGCTGCCCCACACGCGTATCCAGAGTTCGTCGGAATCGGCGTCGTGATTGCCGGGGATCCAAAAGATCGGAACCCGGCGCTCGAGCAGTGGCTTCAATTCCTCGTGCAGTGGCCGCTCAGGCTCCATGTCGCCGAGAAGGATGACAGCGTCGGCAGAATAGCCCGCGGAATGGGCGATATGGCTGAATTGACCGTGGGGATCGCCGGCAGAAAGTAGTCGCATTCGGACTAGATATCACCTCGCTTTCGATTTGCAAACCGGCGATGGTTTTGCAGATATTCGATACGCGAATGCGCGTTGCGAGGCAGAGACAGCGAGCGATCCATGCCCCGACTTCGGGCTTGGATGACCTATGCCAATATGGATCATCTGCTGTTCTTTCGCGGTCAAGCCGCAGACCAGAGGAATTGGGCTGGCGCTTCGATCTATTGCTCTTCGGTCAATCAAAGAATGCATCTGTCCAAGTCGGCGCTCGAATCTCGTTTTTTTGCGAGCTGCAAGTGCAGGAGCCCGCCTTGCAGATGCCTTTGCCCAAGAGAAGGCGGAGGGCGCCCATGAAGTGCGTCGCTGCCGGGTGATGCGGTGGAGCATCCTGCAGCACTATGAACTGTGTCCGACGCCATTCCTGGATTTCACGCAGTCTTTAGGGGTTGCAAGCAGCTTCGCCACCATGGCAACAGACGCGGAGCCGCACGACTGTGTATCTGGCCTACCGTATCCGAGACGCGCCCGCGGCCAATTGGCTAAGAAGCCCTGCACGCGGGCTAGCCATGTCACGCCGGCCAAGCTATAGGCCAATTGAAATTCGTCCCGTAACCGCGGGTCACATGCAAGCGGGTCTAGACTCCGGCGAAAGCGGTTGTGCACAACTACGTTAGAGTTTTTGCGTAACTACTTTCGTGCCCACCCGGCGAGGTATCGCTGGCCTTGCACGGCGTGCTGTTCCTCGACGAGTTGCCCGAATTCAGCCGCAGCGCCCTGGAGGCCTTGCGCGAACCGATGGAGACCGGCCACATCCAGATCTCGCGCGCCGCGCGGCAATCGGAGTTCCCCGCCGACTTCCAGCTGATCGCGGCCATGAATCCCTGAGGTTTCTTTGACAGAAGGCCACCACTTCCGGCCCCAGAGGGGCCAGAACCCGAGGGGTCACTTGGTGACTTCAAGGGGTGAGAGGGAGGGGCGTAGAGGAATTCAAACTCGACGTCACCGTGCCCTATCGTCACGCGCTCAACGATAGTTTCAACAATGTGCCTACGTTCTTCATGTGGCAAGCTGTCCCAGCGTTGGACGAGATCACGACTTCCGCCAAGGACTTCTTGTTGCGAGATAAGCGCTGTCCGAAGTGCCTCTCGCTTCCTTTCCAGCTCGGGCAGCTCGTTCTCGATCTGGCGAAGTCTGACTCCTAGCCTCTCATATCGTGAGCCGAAGCCCGGCTTGTCCAAGACCCCAGCCTGGTACAGCTCAACCAGCTTGTCTCCCTCACCTTGAGCTTTACGGTGGTCTGCTAAGAGGGTCCCGATTAGGGCATCAAGCTCCAAGACTTGGGATGCGCCCTGCTTCCGGTGCGCATCAATTTCAGACGGGGAAAAGACAAAGCCCCGCAGCTCTTCTTTGAATATGTAAGCAAGGTCTCCTACTGGAATTTTGTTGCGACAGTCAGCACAGGTGTACTTCGGGCTATTCGACGGAACGTACATCTTTGCTGAACACTCGCAGTAGGCGAGACCAGCGAACAGGTGCACTACAGGTTTTGACTTTCGCTTTCCCTTGGCGCGGTTCTCGTCAAGCAGCACCAACACTTCCTCGTATAGCTCCTCATTCACAATAGCGGGAACAGTGAAGTGCACCCATTCGCTCTTGGGTTTCAGGTCCCAAGCCTGCTTGTTGTTCTTTGAGACCGTGTAATTCGCGCGCCTGACGCCTTTGCCGGTTGGATCACGCAGCAACCTGTCAACAGTTGTGTCCGAGAACATCGACCCGTTCCGCGTGCGGTAGCCCTGTTCGTTGAGAAGCCGTGCAACCACCTTTTTCCGCTTGTGCTCCTGAAACAGCTCGTACATGAGCTTGCGAACAGGTGCTTCGACCGGATCGAGCATCAGCTCCTTGTTAACCCACTTGAAGCCAAAAGGAGCCTGACCTCCGAGTGGTTTCCCCATCTGCGCACGGATCGGCACTGAAGCTGCAACGCGAGAGGAAATTTCTTCTCGCTCCCACTGGGCCATTGCCGCGATCATTGTGTAGAACAGGCGGCCAGCCGGCGTGGATGTGTCAATTGCCTCGGCAAGAGAAATCAAGTCCGCACCCACTTCCCGAAACATCTCAGCGAACTCAAGCAACTCCCGAGTGTTCCGCGCAAGGCGAGCAAGCTTTGAAAAGATCAGTCCGGTGATATGTCCCGACTTAATGTCCGCGAGCATTCGCTTTGCTTCTGGGTGCTCTTTGACCGTCTTCCCAGACACCGCGTCAAGGCGATACAACTCAAGCGCATTCCAGTCACGTGATTCGGCATATGCACGCGCCCTACGTTCGTGCGTCTCTGGGCTTTCACCACGGACCTGATCTTCTGTAGAGACGCGAATCCAGATGCCGACTCGCTTTTGCTGTTCGCTGCTGCGCATCATTATCTCCAGATAATATGCCTCACAATACACACTAGTTAATGTGTATTCAAGCTATTTATCACACTATTTTGTGTGCAAAGTGCTACCCTTTATGGCACCGCACATCTGGGTCAAGACCGAACCATCCATGAAATACGAGCATTTCATTGACGAGCTCCAAGGTGCTGGCCTTACAGGGCGAGCCTTCGCAAGGCTGCTCCACCTCAATGAAAACTCGATATCTAACTACAAGATTCGTGGTGAGGTGCCGTCACATCTTGCCGTTATTGCCGCGCTCATCCATACGATGAAGGATGCAGGCCTTGACTACGCGGCTACGATTTCACGACTGCCTATTTCCCGTAAGGCACCTCGTGGGAGACCAGTAATGAATCCTCTGGAACGTGGCCCATCAACGCCCGACACGCCTCGTGTTGTCACTTGCCCTCGTTGCGGCGGTTCGGGCAAGACACAAGACGGTAAGCCGTGCAGTCCATGTAACGGCACTGGGAAGGTCAAGGATCGTTGACCGACAAAGCTGCAGGCAGAAAAAAGCCTCGACCAATCGGCCGAGGCTCAAAAGCCAAAGCGCTGTCATCACGCATGGCTCCTGCTAGGGGAGGAAAAGCAGGGGTGCGTGCTTCGCAGCATGCTCCTCGTCGCACTTTACCAAGCCTCGGTTACGGCGAGACATACGAATGGTTGCTGACAAACCCTGACTAGATTGCTTGAACTCTGTCAATGCAGCTGACTATCACATCACGACCCTAGATGAGTTCTTAGGTCGAGATGTGATAGTCATCTGCCCGAAGTAAAACTTTGCCGCAGTACCACTTATTTCTTCGGCATGGCTAGCTCAGCGTTCTGCAGAGCGATTTGTTCACCACCAAACCCCTTGATGCCTCGCATGATCTTATCGGCAATCCATAAGGTACTGAGTGCGCAGATGGTCATCCCAGCACCGCCGCCAACCAGCTGAAACCCCGTCAATATATCCCCACCCATGAGATTCGCGTGCCCGGCATATATACCGGTCGCCAGCGGTATCAGACAAGCCGACCTGATACCTCCATTAAGTAACGACTGGAGTGTAATGACTCCAATCTCTGGCGAGTGAGAAAGAGGAATCTGATAGTGTCGCAATGAGTCTTGTAAATATCTCTCCGACTGCGTAAGTTCGTCAGGGCTCAGGATCAATCCATCGAGAATCATTGAATATGCCGCCAGGAATTCTCCGCTGGTTTTTCCGATATTTCTCTCGCGCAAGAACTGGCTTTGAGCAACTTCGTCCATCCAGCGCTCAAGAGAATTACTTCCAAGGTTTCTCCTGTCGAGATTTTGAAGCGTTACCTGTTGCAAGTCATCGTCAACAATCATTGATGGTCGCCGCCTTGCCAGCTGGACTAGTAGCGACTGCTGAACAAATGCGTTCTGGGTTGCCAACCAACTTGGTATCTTTTCATAGTTGGGTCGGTATGCACCGTTATGCCCGTGTGGTTTTGGACCATGTACAGCCAAATCGACGAATTGGTCAAAATTATTGGCGCACCATTCCGGAACACCTACGCATTCAGCCAGAAAGGCTGGAACAGCTTGACTTACATGATAAGGAAGATGGACCATCGTCACAAAAATATCTGACCGCTGGTCGAAACTCGATATTGCTCTACTTTCAACACTGAAGTTCATTCTTGCCTCCCAGATTATTCGGTGAATGGTCACATGGAATTACGCAACTTGCGCTTTGGACAACATACACATCTGAGGCTCGCTTCAATAGTCAACTGTAAAGTTAACAAGCACCCTGACGCCGCACAGGCCGAATCAAGGGCGAAGTCATCGCTTGAACCACAAGGTCTCGCTGATGCGAAGGCTGATTCACAATGCGCGCGTCACCTCCAAGGAAGTGACCGGCATATTTTGATTGCATGAACTGCGCTCCCGTTCCGCATGGCTGATCATGCATTCAACGCGAGCCGGGCAGCGCAGTTCAGGATTAATACATCCTCATAGTTATGGACGTGCACCTTTTGTTAAGTAGTTGTTGAGTGCCTGCCGCCCACGTCCCCTAACAGACGACACCAAACAAGAATGAAAAGTGGCCGGCGTCGTGCCGGCCACTTTGTCATCTACTTCGAATTTCGGTACAAGGTGAGCCCAAGCGCCGCAGCTTCAAACAGCGACATGCGCCGATCCTCACTCATCCAGGCCTTCCTAAATGGTGGCAGGCGATGTGACAACGCCGGCAACATTGATGCCACTGCTCGTGACCGTCCATGTTTGGTTGAGGCTCCAAGACTGGCAAACGTTGCAGCAACCTCGGCTCTCGTGTACTGCTCGACGTCTATGTTGGACGTACAACCAAGGATGTGCAATGAGCGATGCAGCATCCGAATTCGCTTGTTGCGACGAGAGGCAGGGTCACTCGTGTTCTCGATCACGATGACATCTGGCTCACAACGATCCAAGTACGACCTCACAAACTCCAAGGATCGCTCATTCTTCACCGGCCCGGGCACTGACTTAACTCCAAAGTCAAGGAGCGAGGTTGGTCCTTCGAAAAGGACGTAGGCCACGCCGTGGGTCGATGGAAATAGCGCGAGGACATGTGGGTTCTCCTCTACTCGCATGGCAGAAAGTTACGCGTCGCGACTGCCCTTAACAGCTCGCGCTTCTTCATACTCTGCTGTCGCCCGTCAGCTTCGACCTTTCTGTAGAGCTTGTAGGCGTTCCTCACGACCTGATCACGGACTTGTTCCCTGAGACCAGGGAACAAGTGCTCCACGTTGACCCCAAAAACGACGCACGAAGCGAAAACACATGGAACGCTTGGATCGCGCAATCCTCGTTCGATGCGCGAGAGGTGCGTTGGATGTCGAACCATTACGAGCGGGGCAAGCTCTCGTTGAGTCATTCCCCATTTAAGCCTCTCACTCCTCAATCTGGTTTTGATTTGTTGATGCATATATTATTTCTGCACGCCTTTAGTTAAGTTTGCGCGCATACGCTCATCATCGGATGATTTAGCGAATATACGTAGGGGACAAATGTTGCCTAGGAGAGCAACGGACGTCACAGAAATAGCAGCATCGCTTTTGATCAATGGGACGTTGGGAGAAGTCAGGCATAGGTTAGTGTTATTACGCGGCACATATGCGCCACCGCACCAAATGCACTCGTTTGTATTAGCAGGCCGTGTGCCATGCTCAGTGCATGCCAGCACCAAACATCAATCCAGTGAGGGCTTGGGTGGACCGCTTACTTCCCAAAGACGCAACTGAAGATGACCGCGTAGTGGCCGAACATAATTTACGCGTATTTGTTATGGCGCTCTACTCGCTCCACAAGGAAAAACAGCGTGCGCAGAGGGCCCCCAATTCATCGGCCGGCGTGACAGAGCACGGATCTTCATGCTAGTGTGAAAGCACATATAACCATGGAAAATGCTTGCTTCGCCTATATTCGCGTCAGTACGGTAAGACAGGGCCTTAAAGGCTCTTCTCTTCAAGAGCAAAGAATAGCTATAGAAGCCTATTCACATCGGCTGGGGTTCGTAATTACTGACTGGTTCGAGGAACAAGAGACCGCCGCGAAGCACGGTAGAACACAGTTCTCAAAAATGCTCACCCTGCTCTCTTCCGGTAATGTTCGTCGTGTCGTCATTCATAAGATAGACCGCAGCGCGAGAAATCTAAGAGACTGGGCTGACCTCGCTGAACTTATTGATATTGGTATAGAAGTCCACTTTGCACACGAAACACTAGATCTCACATCTCGTGGTGGCCGGTTGTCAGCGGATATCCAAGCGGTCGTTGCTGCAGACTTCATTCGAAATCTTCGTGATGAAGTTAAAAAGGGTATGAGGGGCAGGCTACGTCAGGGGCTGTACCCGATGCGCGCACCAATCGGTTATTTGGACTGTGGCGGAGGAGTACCAAAGAGACCCGATCCGGTCATGGCTCCGCTTGTCCGGATGGCATTCGAACAATATGGAGATGGTGCCTGTAATCTCATTCATCTACGAAAACAGTTGATTGCAGCAGGACTCAAGTCAAGAGCGCGGGGCAATATCTCGCTCAATGGTCTTTCTCTTATGCTACGCAATCCGTTTTACTACGGCCTTATCTCGATCCGTTCGACTGGAGAGACATTCGTTGGTATTCATGAACCTCTCATCAGCAAGGTTCTTTTTGACGAAGTCCAAGACAGACTTGCGGGCAAGAAGAAACAGGTAGGCTTGCGGCACACCTACCTATTCCAGAAGCTTCTTAGGTGTGCATCCTGTAAACATATCCTAATCCCTGAAGTCCAGAAGAAGCGATACATCTATTACCGTTGTCATGCCCATGATTGCCACGGTACCTGCGTTCGTGAGGAGCTGATCCTGTCCCAACTCCGCAATGAGTTGGCCAACATTGCCTTGAATGATAGGGAGATCGATGAACTGACAAGCGCCGTCAAAGATGGAACAAATGACCTCTCCCGATCAAAAGAAGGTCTTCGCAAGTCACTGAGACTGCAGCTTGATCAAGTACGCAAGCGCTTATCTGTTGCTACTGAGGCGTTCTTCGATCAGGTTATCGACCGCCGAGAATATCTGGAAAGCAAGAAGAGGCTTAGCATTTCCGAGCTATCACTTGTAGCGGCGATCAAAGATCTGGATAGCGCCGCCGATGAAGTCACTGGTGATGTGCAGGGGATGATCGAACTCGTTCGATCCATATCCGACAAGGATTCTTCCGAAAACACTTCGGATGCTCTATATCTAGCAAAGCATGCAATATCGAACTTGCACGTATCTCGAAAAAGCCTTGTCGTTACTTGGAAATCACCACTTGACAGGCTTGTGCTTGCTGAAAATATCGAGAATGGTGGGCCAGATCGAGCCACATCTCGAACTCGAGCCGCACTCTTTGCAGAAGCTCTTCTAGAGATTCTTGCCAGGGGTAGACTTGTCCAAGAACATCCCAAGATCCCAACATCATTTGAAGACTAGCTTCAAAAAACAAAAGGCTGCTCGATTGAGCAGCCTTTTCTGTGCCGTAGGAGAGGTCTATTATTGATTTCAGGACATCACTTCATATCGAGAAGTCGGCCAGGGTGGCACCAGAGGCTATTGCACTCTTCAGCCACTTTGGTTGAAGACCTCGACCGCTCCAGGTCTCACCAGTAGCTGAATTTCGGTATTTCGGTGCGACCTTGGAAGCGACTTTGGCTGATGCACGTCCACTAAGATCGGTGACCGTCAAGCCATAGTCAGCCATCAGCGCCTTGATCTTGTTGATTGCATCACTTCTCTCTTGCCCTTGCACTTCAAGAATCTGCTGTTCAAGAGCATGCTTCTGCGCGAGTAGTTCTTTCAGCGAGGCCATTTGCAATCCTATGAATTGAGCTGACGAAATATATCACAGGAGAATATTCCACCAAACTGGATTATCTCTGGCAATGATTCCGGCTGATTCGCGGCACTACGAAGCTGTAGCCCGAGAAGCCCGTGAGCGACAGGCGGCGTAAAGCAAAGGGGTCACAAGACTGACTCTGCATCCTCAGGCTTCAGTCGTGGCAATTCATCGGGAGCAACTTCTGATGCGGGACACTCCAGAGCATCTAGCTCTAGCTTGGCACGATAGATGTGGCGTTCAAGGCGCTGCTATTCGTCATTTGCAGCCAACTGTGCCCCGTGGCAAATGTAGCCAAACCAGTTGAACTGGCAAATCGACGACAAGGCTGCTTCCTTGAGCTTGCCTGCTTCACCTGAGTGGGGTTCCACACTTGGCGAAATGGCAAAGCTGCACATGTCAGCCTTGGAGTCATAGAAGACCTCCTTGACGAAGTGTGCAACGCCCGACCGCGCCGCTCGCTCCGCGAAGTTGATCATCTCGATGATCTCCCTTGCGTTCCCATAGCGGCTGCTAATTTCGATGCCAAACGCTGTCAAGGACTCAGGCGAGACCTGACGAGTCTTCTCAGAGAAATAGTCGGTCATTGCGGTGCACTCGTGTTCGTCAGATGACGGGCCAACAGGATAGCCGAGCTGTCAGCGCGCTTACCACCTGCGGTATCCTCTACAGGTACGTCAGTTGCTGTGCTCCTGTGCAGCTATCACTCCTTACCGTGAGAGGTCTACTGTGCAAACGACCACGCTCTTTGCACGACCCGTTGTCTCGCCAGCCCTTGAGCTGGGTGCTTATGAAGAGCTTTGGGCTCAAGAGGGTCAGTCATTCAAGACGCTAGCTGACTTGTTCAGCAAGAGCATCAATGATCTGCCGTCCTGCTTCGTGGACGTCGATGCAGCTAAGGCGCGAGCACGGGAAGTGTTCAGTATCTTCAAGTCCAAACATCTCAGCGATGCTGGCTTCGTTGTCCACGGGACAATGGACTATCCCCAAGCGCTTCGTGACGCGCGGTACCCAATCCAATGCTTGTACTACCGAGGCAATCTTGACCTCCTCTCGACACCATATCGTGTCGCAGTTGTCGGTAGTCGAGATGCTTCTGACGACGGCATTCGACGGGCGAGGAAGTTGGCAAAGTGTCTCGTCAAAGACGGTGTCGTCGTAGTTTCAGGACTAGCCAAGGGAATTGATACAGCCGCACACACGGCTGCTCTTGAAGAGGGTGGGCAGACGATCGGCGTTATTGGGACGCCGATCAGTGAGTCGTATCCAAAGGAGAACGCCGCACTACAAGAACGGATCGCACAGGACTTTCTTCTTGTTAGTCAGGTTCCTGTGATTCGTTACGCACGACAGAACCCTCAGTGGAACAGGCTCTTCTTTCCTGAGCGAAATGCAACGATGTCAGCTCTTACCCTTGCGACGGTAATTGTCGAAGCAGGGGAGACATCTGGATCGCTTACTCAGGCCCGAGCCGCCATTCAGCAAGGTCGAAAGCTGTTCATTCTTGAGAACTGCTTTACACGCGGATTGAAATGGCCAGAGAGACTTCTGGCTCAAGGAGCCATCCGCGTCTCAGACTACGACGAAATCAGAGGACACCTTGACATTCCGGCTCATCACGATCGATGAAGCTCTGCGGAGGGAGCACTGCTACCTGAGTTCTGATGACGAGTGCTACTGCCTCGGCGAGTACAAGTCACGTGCCGGTTATGCAGCTGGGGAAGTTAACAGTCTGATTTCGAACCTCAAGAAGCCTGTCACCAAGCGAGGCTTAGCGGAGTATCGGTACAAAGAACAGGCTATTGAGAAGGCCGGGCAGCTCGTCCGAGGCATCCTCAGCCCCGAGGGTCACTCTACCTGCACCTTCGTTCCTGTGCCTCCGTCAAAGGCAAGGACTGACCCTCTCTACGACGACCGGCTTGCCCGTATTCTGAATGCTGGACAACCGCAGCTTGATGTGCGAGAAGTTCTCGTAATGAGGCAGTCCATGCGTGCGCATCATGAATTCGCTGAAGGTGAGAAGCGCCCTACACCTGACGACTTGTACGCATTGCTTATGGTTGACGAGTCGTGCCTGACTGTGCCACTACGCCAGACGGTTATTCTCTTTGATGACGTACTCACCAACGGCACGCACTTCAAAGCTTGTAAACGGCTTCTGCGTGAACGTATCCCAGGTTGCAATGTTGTCGGCGTCTTCATCGGCAGAAGGGCGTGCCCACCGCTCCCTGAGCTCAATCTGACGTCAATCTTTGGACAGTCGCTGTAGGTAGGGCGCCCACCATCTCGTTTGGTCTAGAGACCTCCTCTCCTGGACCCAGCCCTATCCGCGCCGTACAAGCAGCGCGCTCGCCTCCACTATCAAGTCACCGAATCTGCCCGCAATTGGGCATTTGACTGCGGCGTGCCTTGGTATTCGCTCTAGCACGCACGCGCAATACATGTGATACACAAACGACACGGAGGGGAATGAGTCTATGAATATCTCGGATCAAAATTTGGCGCATGCGTTGCAGCTTCGCTTTGGTGCAGCACCTGGTGAGCCTGATGAGCGGCAATTGGCGGCGATCAAAGGCGCCATAGTCAGGGTCCATGCCACCGGCCATACGCTGACCGACAGCGATTGGTACGAGGTGATGAAGCGCTACTGCCCTACGGTGGGCAGCTGGGCATACAAAGGGCTCGACAATTCCGACTTGGTGACGCTCCTGCGTCTTGCCACTCGGCCAGAGAAATCATGAGTGCCGCATCTGAAGAGCTCCGCACATTCCAATTAGCGGTAGCGCGCGCGGCGCGCATCATCGACTGGCAGCCGTCATCGCTTCATCTGCATGCTATTGCGGCAAGCATCGCAAGCGGACACGTCTCATCAAGTCGTGAACTGGCTCGACTCGTAGCGACGACTGTTCCTAGAACAAACTTCGACTTGCGAGAGGGACTAGATACGTCAGACCTCAACACTCTGTTGATATTGGCTCGCAAGCTCAATACTGATGTCGGTGGATAGGATGCTGCAGACGAACGAGCAGTCTGTCGTGATCGCGGAAGCCAAGATCGAATCGCTCAAGCACGAGTACATGAATGTTCTGCGCCCCTTGGTCATTGGCGTCACGAACGGAAGTCAGCCGAGCTTAGAGGCTCTGCTGACGTGCCAAGCAAGCGCCAACAAATTCTTCAACTACGTGGAGACCTTTGTTGGGAGTAGCGGGCTGCTTGGAGCACATGCGAATGGACTGTGGGTCACTGGATTTGCTGAGACTTGCTATGCGGTGCTCGGATCGGTTCTTGAGCACATGCTGTTCTTGCGCAGCTACGACGCCGTACTGGGCGGCTCGGCTATTGAGCCCGCCCCGCATGCTTACGCGAACATGCAAAGAATGGCCGTCGAGTACTTGCCGACGTCACACGCAGCCGCGCTCCGAGCGAAGTTCGTCCAGAATAATCTTCCAATAGTGGGGTTCGATATGCCAGCCGTTGAAGACACGCCAACGACTTTTCGGAATCAAGTAACACTGAGTGTGACCATTGGATCCGTGGCCATTCTTGGCTCAGTGCTTCTTGCTGTCGTCATTCCGAAACCTACTGATTGGCAGGAGTTTGTTTTTCGCGGGTGCTTTGCCATGGGAGTAGCTGCTCTTGGTGCTGTTGTGCCTGGTTTTATAAGCGTGAAGGCTCGGGCTCGTGGCTGGGGTAATTACGTGAAAGTAGTTGCAGGAGGTGCGATCGCACTTTTTGTTCTCATGTGGTTCTTCAATCCACCAAAAGTGCAGCTACCAGACGCCACACCAACTGCAAGCGCGCCGGCCAAACCTTGAAAGGGCTGGTGCGAAAGCATCATTTATCTAGTTAATTCCACGCTAACTACCTATAAGACTGGAGTGCTCAGGGATGAAAATCATCAGCATCGCTTTCGCTATTGCTGCACTACTTGGCGCAACGGCAAATGCGGCCCCATCGGGATTCTCTACCATTGCTACGGCAACGGTGGATACTGCGAAGATATCACTGCAACGATCTATTAATCTAAGTGACCAACGTACAAATGGTGATGGCAATGTCTTCTACAGAACAACATTCAAGGTTAAACTCGACGATCGGGGAACAGTAACCGAAAAGACGCTAGACACCGATCTCTATACACCACAAGACCTGGCATACAACGGCGATGGGATGCGTCCAACGTTCCTCATCGACCCCTCAGCAAAGGTGCTAACCATCTTTGCCACGGGAAAGGGCCCGAACAATTCTGACTACGACATGGTTGGTTATACATACCGACTTGATAGCGGAAAGGTGTGGAAGCGAGAGGCCGTTTTCAGTCAAGCGAACTATGGTTGGTATTCATATTTCGGCGGCTCAAATGACGGCAATCCAGAACTGTTTCACTTTTCTTATGATGGCTATCGGCAATACCGATCACTAAGAGACCAAAATGGTCAGTGGCAAAATATTGACATCGGAAGAATTCGGCCAGACATGGCAGTGGCAGAGCTGAAAAGTAAAAAGAATATCTTGGTCAGTACAGCCTGGGGCGATCAGAGTCCATCCACGCACACCCCAACCAGATCTGATGCAATTTCCGGTGAAGCCGTCGGATCATTGATAGCCGGGGCGGTCCTTATCGGTGCAGTAAAGTGGTTGCTGGAACCCCCACGCGGCGGCAACAGCTACCCAGCGGCAGACAACTCTGGGAAGCGGGCGTTCTCTTGCTCGTTCATCTGTAGAGGTTCTATGTATATGACTGGCGCACGTCACTCGGTTGACGCCTGGGGTTCAGGAGAAACTGCCGCCCGGGAGTCTGTTAAGAGCCAGGCTGAAAACCTTTGCATGTCAGAGAATCGACATCGGTCAGGTGGATGGTGGGCAGATATGTCTATTTGCCAAGCGAAATAGCCACCTGCAGAAAATTCATGAAAGAGCGCCTGAGGGCGCTCTTTTTGCTTGCTGGTTCATCAAGGTGACCGAGGCATGAAGAGCTCACGCACATTCTGACCTCTATTCGTTTCAGCCTGCGCCAGCTATCTTGTTTTGTATGCAGCCGGACAAGAGACCATCTTCATCAACGGTTTCCCGACAGCTTCCAGATGGGGGATTAGTTGAACTTGTCTATCACCCTGACGATGAAAAGGTACGTCTCGCCACAAGTGAATTCGGTGAAATAAAATATCAAGATCACATCGAATTGCAAAGTGGCGAATTGCTTGAGCCTCTGCGCGCAAGGCATAGCTTAATACGGCATCACGTAGTTCTGTTTCCGTCCCAGGCGACAGAATACGGTAGCGTCGAGGAGCTGGCAGTGGAGCTTCGGGCCTACATTCGCCGGTACGTCAGCTTTTCGGACACCTTCACTGACATCGCAACGTACTACATCATCCTCACGTGGGTATACGATAGATTTAATGAACTACCGTACCTTCGATTCAAGGGTGATTTTGGCAGTGGAAAGACACGTGCTCTCACCGTTATTGGCGCTGTCACTTACAAGCCAATATTTGCAAGCGGGGCTTCCACGGTATCGCCGATCTTTCATTCGCTTGACCTCATTCGAGGGACCCTCATCCTCGATGAGGCTGATTTCCGCTTCTCAGACGAGAGGGCTGAGCTAACGAAGATCTTCAATAACGGGACGGTGCGAGGCTTCCCAGTGCTTCGCACCAACATGAGTGACAAACGCGAGTTTGATCCTCAGGCCTTTGATGTCTTTGGTCCTAAGCTCATTGGCATGCGCGAAATTTTCCAAGACTATGCGCTTGAATCTCGCTTCATCACCGAGGAGATGCCAGGCACCATTGGCGCAGGCGTCCCAATTAATCTGCCAGTTAGCCAAAAGGAAGAGGCGCTTGCCTTACGAAACAAGCTGCTCCTTTTCCGTTTTAGGGAGCATCCGCGAGTTGCGATTGATCAAACTCTTGCCGACGGAGGGCTCTCTTCCCGTGCGAACCAAATCCTAGTTCCGTTGCTGTCCATCATTCCCGACGCAGATATGCGTGAGCGGATTAAGGCACTAGTACTTGCTCAATCTGATGAGCTTGTCCGAGACCGGTCCACACAACTAGAAGCACTCGTGCTCGACGTGATCCTTCAGCTTTCAGAGAAGATGCCAAAAGATGCATACATACCTCTGTCAGCCATACGGCAGGCCACACTGTCACAGTATGTCTCTGAATTTGAACGCCCTCTAACCTCAAGACTCCTTGGGTCCATTATTAGGAATCGCCTGCGCCTCCGTAGCTACCGCAGCAGCGTATATCTGGTAGCCGTGCCGAAAGGAGAGCAGCTTGAATTACTTTGCAAGCGGTATGGAATTAGTAGAGCCGAGATGCGGCTATGAGACAACAAACTACGGTTTCAGGATATCGACGGAGTCGGCGACACGCCCACCCCTCACCAAGTGCACTTCAAGTGTTTCAGTTTTCAGATGCGTAGATCGTGTTGTTCCACGACTGAAATATACCGACCAAGCAATGGTCGGATCACTTGCACGTGTTGTAGACGTCCAGAAATCGCCACCATGCATCGGAAATATCACTGCATTAATGTTTCCCTCTCGGAGCCCGCACACGTCGATAATTGATTCAAGTTCTTTTTTGTTCGGGAGTCTCCAGTCCCCATACCCAGCAAACTTGCTGTCACTTGCAGCCACAGCAGCCTTCAGTGCCTCCGCCCAGGTTGCGCCCAAAAGCGACCCTGTTTGGCAATTGGCGTCTGTGAGACCTTCTGGACAGCGCTTCCACATTAGGCTGGTTCTTTGATGCGTCACCGTGCCATCACCATTAACAGTAAAGTCGCTGGTAGGTGTCCACTCGCTAGCGCCAGTATTGTTTTCAATACCGGATGAGCACGGTGGTATAGCTTGGGCCTGAACCGTGAAGCTCACCAACATTCCGAGCAGCAGATTCTTCTTGTCAGCAAGATATTTCATTTGTTACTCCGCTTGAGTTTTCTGGCGCCGGATGGCTAGCGCTAATATGTCTTGCCACGAACCAATCGGACGTGAGCCACATTCACTCCATACTGGTCCTTGGCACCCCCAAAACTGCCGCCATCAGAAAAATCAATAGCCATTGAAAATTGCGGCTCAAGGAACGTCGTTCCGGTCTGATAGAAATGTGCTGTTGACGTGTTCGGGAAGTAGTCCTCGTCAATCGCGGGCTTGTATTTTCCAGCGTGGACCAAAGTTAACAGCTCACGGCCTGTTGGCATCCGCCAGTCCGTGTAACCGCAAAGAGCAGCAGTGTTCACGTCAGCGATATATTTTTCTGTATCACATCGCCCATCGACCTTGCACCAAGGAGAATACTGCGGCAGTACGATCCTGCTGGCAACACCTGCATTGCCACCATTCGTATTGCCATCCGTGCTGTACCAGGAATAAATCCAGCCCTGATGTCGAATGTGCGCGGGGTCATTGACCTTCACTTCCCATGTCAATCCTGTGGTGTTGTCGCGCGTGCAAGCCCAGTCGTTCTGGTTAGTTCCAAGCGGTAACCCAATACCAATTCCAAGGTCCTGACCACTATTGGATATCTTGCTGTAGTCAAATCCTGACGCTCCAGCTCCAATCTTGACTAGCTTGCCGATAAGCGACGAAACATCGCGGCCAAAGCGTCCGTCTTGCCGAGGTAGTGCAGAAGCGTCGCCGGCGTTCGCAGCAGAACACGCGGCCATCACTCCTCCTCCGCTGTCGCATTGTGTCTGACCACTATCAACAAGACCAGGAGGCGGGAGGCAAGTCCAAGGATCGACAGAAGTATTTGGTGGCTCACAAACCGGAGCTGACATGCAGGACTGTCCATCAGTACTAGGTCGCTGCGAGGACAAACATTTAATCGGCGCAGTACTGAATCTAATAGTCAACTTATCGAGTGCCCGTCCTTGTGAATCCTTCACTTTTGCAAAAGAAAATTCATACAACTGCCCATAGCGCAGGGCCGATTTAGGGGAAAAAGAGAAACCTTTTCCTGCCGTGCTTAACGTGACGACACCCTCCGTATTTGACGTACCTGCACTAAGTAGCAAGCTCGTCACCGTTGTTGGATCAAGGGTCGAATCTGTCTCGATTGCAATGCTTGCCACACTACTGGGCACTACTGACTGATCACCATCTGTAGGCGATGTAGAAATCACCTTCGGCAAGGTGCAAAGTTTATAAGCGTCGTTGGAATTGGCGCCCGTCTGTTGTGTTCCATTCGGACAGGTCACAGTTATGTTGCTTGTACCTGTTGTAGGAGACGAGCCGCCTCCGCCGCCACAAGCGGAAAGTTGAAGAGCCACTGAAATAAGTAGCAAAACTGAAAACGATGATTGACGTCGGGGCATTCTTAACTCCCAAGTACGCTAATGCGCTTACCTGCCGCCGACTGGACATATCGTCTGACTGCTATCTTCACGACAGCATCTGGATCTAGGCCAAGGCCAATCGGTGCGGATTACCAATATCCGGTCGATGCCGGTGGCTATAGGCGCTGTAGCTTTGAACCAAGCTGACGCTCAATTTCAATAACGAAATCGTTCGCAAAATCCTTTGAGCTTTGGAGATCGAGCTTATAAACACTCGACGATTTGGCTGTTAGTTGAGCCTTTGATCTGGCTCCATCGTCGCTTATTTGGATTGCGACCTCGTAGGCTGCCTGCCCCTTTGATACGGTAATGGTTCCTCGAACGGTTCCAGTCTCGCGATCACTCGAAAGCTCTTCAGCGCTCTTCGCATTGAACGCCTTTAATGTTGCGTTGAACAACGTTGCGCGTTTGACGTTGGATGTGAAGCTCATCGTCGCATCCTTGTCGAGTAAACCGTTCGCAAATGGCACAACTGCTAGTGCCATGCAGCCCGACAAACAGGCAACGAGCAGCCCTGCAAAAGCTAGTCCGATGAATCGCTTCATGTTTTCTCCCGTCATTGTTTCTCGCAATGTTTGGAGCATTCCACGCAACGGTTCACTCAGGGTAGTATCACTTGTGTCAGCGAATGCTTTGAGCACCTAGTGAATAGGTTCGCGTGCGACGGGTCATTTCCGGTGGGGTTACGGAGTTGACAAATATCATGACTAACAAGAGATGATGCCGTGCAGCTAGTTGTTAACGTTGGCAAGAACAGCTTATGCATCAATGGCACTTGGACTGTCGGCAGTCGCAGGTGGGAAGCGGCCGTAGTGGCAACTCTTATCGCTGCGGAGCAAGGTGGCCTGGCAGGCGTGTCTTCGCTGCACATGAACACAGTCCTTGCTGAGAAGGGGCAGCGTGCCGAGCTGAATCGCACCCAATGGCGACGCATTTGGGAGAGCGTGCGAGACATGTTTTCGACAGCCAAGGCAGAGAAGCAGTTTGACGCGCGGTTTGGGTGCGCACCACGACAGCTAACGGTGGGCCCGTGGCGCTGGAGTAGTGAAGAGGCCGATCAAGTCGAAATATTGGATGAGCGGAAGTCTCCAACAGGCACAAGTTCCGCAGTGCGCCGGTTCGCGAGTGATGGTTCTTTGGGGACTAGCCTGGTGCTTCTCAAGAAGCTTGCAGTGGCACACGCGCTTTGGGTTGATGGATCAAGGTCAGCTGCTATCGATGCGTTCAGGACGGGGACGGAATGGAAAGACGCGTCACCGGAGCTTCTGACGCATCAAGCGCTTCAACTTGCCGATTTGCTCTTCATGACAAGCCGATACGCTGAAGCCCATCAGCACTTGATGACCGCCGAGTTGCTGTTGGGAGAGCACGCATGCTGCAGAGATCAAACAGGTTTCGCTATTCTGCTAAGGACCGTAGGTGACTCGCTGGAGATGGGCGTCGAGAGCTCACCTCAGCTTATTCAACAGCTAAGGGGATGCGGGCTGCGTGCGGAGTCGTTAGCCAGTGAATTTGACTACCGTTCGCGTAGCTGGGCATGCCTGTGCCTAGGTCGCGCGCTCGCTCTAGAAGTCCACAAATTGCCGCCAAACGGGGAGCTTGCTAAGCAGAGGAAGCGTGAGTGTCTCGATACACACTTCACCGCCATCTTTAACTCAATACTTGGCGGGATGTGGGACTTGGTAGTGTTCGGGCTAGAGTCGTTGCTAAGCAATCTGACCATTAGCAGTCTACGGACCGCTGATCATGATGAGGTTATAGAAATCATGAACTGCCAGCAGTGCGCCCAGCATTGGAAGCAGCTCTTTGACCCAACGTCTTCTATGTCCATTGGTGACACTTGGCTTGCAGCTCTTTGGCTGTGCAATCCCTGGCTGTCAGACATCATTAGTCGCCGTGTCAAGGACAAGGAGTGGTTGGGAGAGCGCCCTGACAGAATTGAGTATTACCGCGCCATGAGTTCGAGGCGTGAGGCGGTAGGGGACCCTGCGTTTACCGCTAGAGCTGCATTGATGACGTACCGGTTTGCCAAACAAAGCGGACATGCTACGGATCGTTGCAAGGCACAGGCCACCTTTCAAGGGGTATGCAAGACCCACCCGATGATCCTTCGGCGGATCAAAGCCAGCGGAATGATGGATGACGCTCCTGAACTCATTCGAGATGAAATGAGTTCTCCATAACGTCGATTGTGGTGTCCCGAATTCTTGCTATTGCTACACGCGACCACTATCGTTGGTCTGCCGTCTCAGCCGCCAGCTGTGCACTGGGAAAACGTGCAGTCATGACGTTGAAACGGGCGCCCAAATAGGGCGCCCGTTTGCTATATCAGCCCTCTCTCTGAAAAGCTGATCACCACAGGTCCTGCGACCACGAAGTGATCAAGAACACGGACATCGACGAGAGCAAGCGTAGCCTTCAGACTCTGCGTGAGAGCCTCGTCAGCGTGTGAGGGCTCAGCGATGCCAGACGGGTGGTTGTGCGCAAGGATGACAGCTGCGGCGTTGTAACGCAGCGCTTCCTTGATGACCTCTCGTGGGTAGACGGTCGTGTGGGCAAGTGTGCCGCGGAACATCTCGTCTGCGTGGATAAGGCGGTGCTGCGCGTCCATGAACAGGATAAAGAAGACTTCATGCTCAAGTCCAGCGCATCTTGCCGTTAGGTACTCTTTGACCACCGCTGGTGAATCAAAGCACCCTTCCCGCTTGAGGATTTGAAGAAAATGAGTGGCGATGACTCGCCTCGCTTGGTTGAGATTCATCACAGACTCCTTTAGGGAAAGAACATCTGCGATTCATCCTCTCAAGTTAAGCGATATCACACACGGGGTCACAACATGCCTAGCTAGGCAACTGTGCCGAAATTGTTCTTGCAGCAAACGGCTTACTTGGTGTTCCGTCAATCATCAGCTTGAGGTAGATGTTGTAGTTCGAGAGACCAACAAGATCTGACACGGACACAATGTCCATGAACTCCTTGGACAGCAGTCGTGCATCTTCTGCGCCCGTTCGGAAGGTAATTAACGTCCCAGCGTTTCCGATGATTGCATGTCGCACATCATCTTCGAGTTGATGCAGGTGCTGATGGGCAACCGTAAGAGCAAGTCCGTACTTGCGTAGCTCCGAGATCATGTCGGCGACTGCGAGTGTGGTGAAGTTCTGGAACTCGTCAACATAGAGGAAGTATGGCCGACGCGCATCTTCACTCAGATTTGCGCGCGAACAGGCTGCAAGACCAAAGGTTGTCACCAGGAGTGCGCCCAACAATGACGCGCTGTCTTCGCCGACAGCTCCCTTGGACAGATTGATGACGAGCGCCGTGCCGTCGTCCATGCACTTGCGAAGTGACAGGTCTTCATCCGGCGTTGTCACCAGGCGCCGCATTCGCGGGTCCGCCAGGAAGGCTCCGAGCTTGTTCTGTATTGGCGCCATCGATTCGATACGGTACCTGTCGGCGTACTGTGGGAATTCCTGCTCCCAGAATGTTCGTACTGATGGGTTCACTATTTTCGAGACTACCGTCGCACGAAAGTCCTTGTCACTAAGCATCGACAAGACATCTGGCAGCGTACCGCCGCCTGCTTCTAGGATTGCGTACAGCGTATTCCGTAGGACGTGCTCCATGCGGACACCCCAGGCGTCCGCAAAGCGCTTCTTGAGCACCGCCATGAACCCGCTGACGGCAAGGGGGATGAACGCAGCACCAACTCTCCGCAACGGGTTATAGCCGTACGGTGCCGCTGGGTCTGCGGCATCCAGGTAGATAAGATCGGTACGCCTTGCTAAGGCATAGGTACGGACTCGGGTAGCTAGGTCGCCATGAGGATCAATGAGGGCGATTCCGCGACCAGCGTCGATATCTTGTCGGATGAGCGTCTCAAGAAGGCTGGTCTTCCCTGCGCCTGTCTTTCCGATCACATGCACATGAAAAAGTCGATCAGCTTGCTTTAGCCCGAAGCGCCTGTGCGGCGCCCGTCCAATCGTTGTAGCGAAGTACGAAATGTCCGACATGCTCTCACGGTACCAATCGGGGGCTGCTCAAGCACGGATCCAGATGAAGCACCCACGCATGTACGCAGTTCGCCCTATGGATGCCCGTTCTCCATATTTCTGATGAGACTACCTGTGACGCGCACCCATAGGATGCATGCTTTCATACGGAGTAGATATGGCGGACGTTCAAGTAACCTGCATCACGCTTTCTTCAACAGGTCGAAAGCACGAGCACATTACGCACATTGGTAGCTCTGACGGCAGATGGAAGTGGACAGTCGCCCAGGTCGTCGCAAGTATTGACGAGAAAAGCAACACCTTCTTTGTTCTTGACTCTAAGAGCGGCAAGAGGGCGAACGTCGGAGTAGTCCGTGAGTCGGGGAAGGTTCCGTACATCCGTACCTATGCCGACGGCATTTGGACTGACAACTTGTTGTCACTACCGTCCTGCCCGTAGAACGCTCTGTTTCTTCACTTCGAATCGGTCATGAGAAGGAGCTAGTCATGGAACTGCATTTCTCTCGCTCGCAGAAGTCCGGCCTTATTGGCGGCGTCAAGTTCGCGCTTGATGCAAAGGTGGGGCTGAGTTCCAACGAGCAGGACTATGTCAAACGCTACAAGTTAGCGGACACCCTTCTGTATGAAAAGGGTTCGGACAAGATCCAAGGTGCTTCGGGCACCATGTCACTCATAGCCGCCCGCCTCATGCAGATTCGGGTGACAGCGAATGATCTGATCATTGGTCGCAGCTTTGAGTGCAAGGACATCGTAGAGATCATGGCTCTTGAAGGCCAGATCAGAGAGGCAACAGAGATGTTCCACAAAATGTTGAGGGCAGCAGCTGGGTTTGAAGGCGAAGAAGTCATCCAGTTCGAATGAGTCTTCGTGGCCTCTTTGGAGGTCGCCCCACTGCGAGCGAGGAGACACGAGCGCTCGCAAGTGAAGTGCGTGAACTCCGAGCACACAGTCTCTTCTTCTCTACGGATGTTCCATCTGAACTCGTCCAGATGTGCATGGAGGAGCTGGCCGCCAATGAGGGCTTGTCACTTGGCATGCGCATCGGCATTCCGATCGCACAGCTGCTTCGCACGCTCATTTCTTGGGAGCCTTTGTCGTATGTCCCGCATGATCACGAAGCGGCGACACTCTCTGAGCAGGTTGCTGAGCGCGACAGGCTGCGTTCTGCAAAGCGCATGCTTCTTGACGAAGCCCGTCTCGTCACCAAGTGGGCAAGCGTCATCCAGACAGTACTCGCGGGCATGTACCAAGAGTTCCCGCAGCAAGCCTTCGTTGATGCTGAGACTGATGGCTCATTTGATGAGCTATCAGCACTTGCTCCTGTTGTGCAGCTTTACACCGTCATACCCGATGTGCCAGATATCGTGCAAAAGATCATTGGCACGATCGCTTCGCGTAGCGCTCAAGAAGATGGCTTGTTTGAGCGACTGCGAGATCAGTTCTATAGCCGTGTATGCAATGCTTCCGGCGTCCACCCTGATGAGCGATACAGCACGCAAAAGCATCTGGTCCTTCCCAAGGAACAGAAGGGGCTTGCTGACGGAGAACTCGTCGAGCTGTACATGGCGGGGACGCCGTTTTATGAACTTCTGACTCTTCCGATCCCTCTTCACATTCCAGAGGCTGTCCGGTTTGAGCATACGCACATCCTTGCTGGCACCGGCCACGGGAAGACTCAGGCGCTGCAGTACCTCATTGCAGCAGATCTTGAGAGGGCGGTCAGTGAGAAGCGCTCGGTTGTCGTTATGGACAGCCAAGGAGACATGCTTGAGACCCTGATGCGCAGCGAGTTCTTTCGAGAGAAGGGGCTTGCTGAGCGCCTCATTTACATCAGTCCCACCGACATTGACTGTCCAGTCGGTCTCAACCTCTTTGATATCGGTCTCGGCCAACTCGGCGAGGTAAGTGCACTTACCCGCGAGACCATCATCAACGGCACGATTGAGCTGTATGAGTACTTCTTCGGCGGACTGCTCGGTGCTGAGCTAACGCAAAAACAGGGCGTCATCTTCCGCTATCTGGCGATGCTTATGACGCACATCCCGGATGCGAACATTCATACGCTTCGAGAGCTGATGGAGGATGGCGAGCGCTTCAAGCCATACATGGCAACCCTTGAAGGGAGCGCACGGGCCTTCTTCGAGACGCGCTTCTTTGATCGAGCATTCACAGAGACCAAAAAACAGATCCTCAATCGTCTGTGGGGCGTGCTTTCAAGCGCGTCGCTTGATCGCATGATGAGCGCCAAGCGTAATTCAGTTGACCTCTTCCAGTCGCTTCAAGAGGGGGCTATTGTCTTCATCAACACGGCCAAGGATTTCCTTGGTCATGAAGGCTCTGCGATATTCAGTCGAATGTTCGTCGCGTTGCTGGGTCAGGCATTGATGCGGAGAGCGTCTGTTGCACGCCATCTTCGTACACCAACCTATCTCTACATTGACGAGGCAGAGGACGTGGTTGATCTTGGCCTTACGCGCATGCTTGCCCAAGTCAGAAAGTACAAGGGTGCCATCACCTTTGCGCACCAGAACTTGGATCAGCTTGACGCCGATATTCGGGCTGGAGTCATGGCAAATACGTCAATCAAGCTCGCCGGGGGTGTGAGCGAAAAGGACGCACGGACACTTGCTGGTGAATTCAGATGTGATGCCGGTTTCCTACTTTCACAACGACGAACGCGCAACGAGACGCACTTTGCCTGCTTTGCTAGAAATGTCACTGAACGGGCCGTCACGCTTTCCATCCCTCTTGGTTTCCTGGAATCCAAGAGAAGGCTCGCTGATGCCGAATACGAGGCGTTGCTTGCCAGGTCACGAGAACGTTATGGCCATGAACGGGAAGCATCCGTTGTCACCACGCTGCCAGTACCTGTGGTTGAGCCTGTGCCGTCCCTTAGCTCTTTTCCGGACGAAGCGAGACCAATCATTCGTGCACCGATTGCTGCGTCTGCTGAACTTACCCCACCGCCAATAGTCATCACGCGCCAAGAACCGCTAGAAGGGCAGTCGACAAAACGAAGGGGTATGGGGCATGGTGGCGCCAAACACCAGTACCTAGAGCGTCTAGTTAAGCAGCTCGGCGAAGAGCGCGGCTTCTTGGCACAAATCGAAGTCCCAATTCATGATGGTGCCGGCCGTGTTGACGTTGTGCTCACCCGCGGTGATGTGGTGCTGGCTTTTGAGATATCAGTGACGACGACCAAGGATCATGAACTTGGCAACGTCGAAAAATGCTTGGCGCTTCCGTACACTCATATAGTTATGCTCACGTCGCACAAACGGCATCACACGAGCCTGTCTAGGTTCATCAGCGCAGCAGTAGAGGATACTGACCGCAAACGCCTTTCGTTCTTGCTACCAGAAGATGTACCTGGCTTCTTAGATATCTACCCATACGCTCGACCGGTGGCGGAGCGCACAGTGAAAGGTTATGTCGTGCGGTCAAAAGTCAAGGACGGTGACCCTGCAGAAGCGATGGCGAGGAGAAATGCAGTAGGTCGGATCATTGCGCGATCAGAGCTGTGATCGCTTGCAGCGGCCGCAAACGCATCCCTGCGTCGACAACGGCGCCGCGCACCGCTTTTGGGCAACGATGGTAGCCGTTTACATGATGTGCCAAAAAGTCAACAGCTCATACGGCTATCAACTTGCAATGTTCTTCGCCTATGGTAGGCTTTAAAGCAGAGCAGCAAATGTCTGCTCAAGGAGCCTCGATTGTCGCGATCTGCGATTTGTCGCTAGCTCTTCTGCATATGCGTATTGCTGTGTACGAAGAACAAGCGGCCCACGAGCCACCTCAGCCGACCATGCAGTCGGCCAAGGCAGCAGGCTGCAGCCCAGTTAACCGCCGTAGGGCGGCACTGAGCACGATGCCACGATCACGAGCATCGCAAGCAGCATGGGCAGAGCTTGCCCGCTCGGGAAGAGGATTCCCAGAACCACCAAAGCCCAGGACACCGCGATCTCAAGCGCATGGAGCACATGTCGCAGAGATTCAGCAAAGGGCCTTGTTTTCTGATGAATCGCCGCAACGTACTGCACGAGCGATTCGACACAGCTTTGCAAGAACATCAGCCAATCGTTCATGGCATTCTCCCGTCGAGGATTTCTTGACCATTGGCTTGGTGGGTCGGGTGTGAATCCACTCACTCCTGACCACCAAGCGCCGACCGAAGGTTGGCGTGAGGTATTCCGACCGGTGGTCCACGTGGACCACCGGTTTTTTCTTTTATTGGGTGCCTAAATGCAAATAGCCGCTCGAAAAGAGCGGCTATTTTTGACGAATACGAAATCGTCGCAGCGCTACGCTGCTGTCGAAAAGCGGCATGCGGGTGGTATTGCAACCACCGACCTTCAGTTGACGTCGTTGTAGTCATGCTGCCGCCCCTAGGTCGCCATCACGTGGGTAAACCCTGCCTTGAGGGTATAGGCTTCAGGGTGCGGCGGGTACGGTCGCCAAGAAAAAAGCGCCTCAATGTGAAATTTGTCACGAATGCCGCTAGGTCGCGGCATTTCGCGGCATTGCCAAGTCAAGGGTAGCAGTGATGCACTTCCAACCCCATAGACGCGCGTTGAATGTGTTGGTGTGTGGCTTACCGCCTTGTTCCCTGCCAAGTAGTCAGCTGGCCGCCCAAAGCACTGCAGCAACCGCCGCGATCGTGGCGATCCCTTGAATTTGTGGACTCTGCGGCTGTTCGCCCATGATGAAGCTCGCGTAATGCTCACAGTTGTTGTCACCGAGCCGGTAGGCCGCAGGCTGTTGAATCGACTCTGCTACTCGACGAAGAATTGCCCAGTGGTCCGTCGGTGTCGCACGTCGTAGTTCACGCACTGGTCGCCCTTGAGCGAAGGCTTCAAGCGATATGAGTTCGTTACCTTCAGGTGTCCTGTGAGCAACCCGCCCGTCAGGCAGTTGCACACCGACATGCTCGCCAATGCCTGACAGCTTGGGACGCGCAATTACTCGAATTGGATACTGATGATCGTTGTACATGGATGGTTCTCCACCAGCATTGCAAGCTGGCTTCATCGAGAGCAGGTCAAAGTGGCCGGTTGGCCTACAACTTTCAGCCAGGTGACCATTCCGTTTCCTGTGTGGAGGTAGGCTGCACCAGCAATGAGTGCGCCACCAACAAGAACAAACGCCCATGACGTAGGACGCGGCGATGCAAATTCAAGGCCAGTCAAATCTTTGAGGGCGAGTGCACCTGTTGGTACCAAGACGAGTAGTAGTCCAAGGCCAAATCCGCCCGTCGTCGAGACGGTATGGAGGAGCACAGTCTGTCGGCCGTATGGCGAAAGGCCGCACCAGAATTCCATCGGTCCATGAACCTTCGAGGCAAGCTTGCTCAACTCTGGCAAGTAGGCTTCTTGCGCGAAGTGCAATGCCACTGAAGCGATCACTAGCACGCCAAGTAGTGCCCAAATTTTCGGTGACGGCAATACGTCGCTGTCGTAGGTTGCCTTGATGCCGGCAATCAGAAGCAGTGCAAATTCACCGGCGGCAAGAACTCTGACGCCGGTATAGACCGTTTGGGCGTGTAGCGCAAAGAAGTAGCTGACGGCGGCCAAGATCATCGTGCTCGCAAGCGCAATGCCTATCACTATTCCAGAAGCATTGTCAGACTTGCCCGCTGACGCCATATGGTGATGAACATGCTTTTGCTTGATGACGGTGACCGTGTTGTTCGAGCCGATGGCCGTCCCGTCACTGCCACGCACGTTGATATTGCTTCCCTGAAAGATTGACATGTGAAGTGTTCCTGCGCGCCACATGCGAGCGCATGGTTCGCATAATGACGACATGAATAGACACGCCAGGTCTTGGCGCGGCAACTTTGTTAGGGGATGAATCCAGGTCAGCATTTGCTGAGCTGGATTCGTAGGCTGGGCTTAGCGCCCCGTCTTGTGCTTGGTAGGGTCCACAAGCGTGTAGGTTTGACGAGGGCGCGGTGTCGGCGGCAAAGGGTTGCCGCGAGTGCCGGTCACTTCGTTACCTGTTGTGTTGTTCCGGTATTGCCCAGAGCGCGGTGCCGGTGTTCCCGGCGTAAAAGTGCCTTTGGCCATGTGGCCTCCTGTATCAAATTGCAGAGTTTTTGCGAGATGCAAGGCTGGCGCCCATGCGAGCGCCAGCCTGCTGCCAAGCCGTTAGTGGCTTGGCAGCGAGCGCAAGTGGGTGATGACGTGCTCAGGCTTACCAAACCTGAAGCGCACGTAGCTACACACACGAACGACCCGCGGACGATGGAAATGCGATGACATATGTCACCTCCATAGGCGGGTTACTGCTGCAATATCTATACGCGGCACCCAAGGCGTGATAACCTTGGGTTCTCGTCCCCACGAGACCGCGTCGGCAGAGGGGTGCAACAACTTCCTTGCCGTCCGACCAGCCCTTTGGCGCGCCAACGCCTTAGGGCTTTTTCTTTAGCTCTTTGCGATGTTCAAGGTCCTGAATCCTGATTCGGGCCGCCGCCATTGACACTCCAAAGTGCTTGGCAATGGCCTCTGCGGTTGCAAGGCCGTACTTCCAGATTTCTGCAAGTGGCATCGTGAATTCAGCCGCAAACGTGTTGGCTTGCCACTCGCTATTGCAGTAGCGAGGAAGCTCTGCGGTCGTCTGCCGGTTGAGCGTGCGCCTGTGCAGAAGGACTGCGTGACCAAGCTCATGCCCCACCGTGAAGACAGCTCGCTGACCTCCTTCGCACATCTGCTTGAAGACACTGTCACGGATGTAGAGGGTGCGCTCTTCGGGCACATAGCAGGCTTCCACCTGTTTGGGCACTGGAGCGCTGTGCACGTCAAAGACGTCGTAGTAGATGCCGTACCGCGTTAGATCATCAAGCAGCCGAGGGATATTGATACGCCCTTCTGGCAAGCCAAGGACCTGTCGCGCATGAACCGCGGCTTCCCGTATGTTGGGTCGCGACCGCGGCGCAACCGGGAAGCCTTCGTGCAGTGGTACATCCATTAGAGGGACCCTTTCTTCACCGCGAGCAGTTCACTCAGATTTGCGATCTCAACCTCATCGAGGTTGACTCGCGCGAAACCAGCAACAAGCATTTGTTGTGCTGGGGAAAGACCATCAAGCGACACGTTCTTGTTTGCAACGTCTGCCAGCTCGCCGAGGCGATGGACAGCAACGCCATGCCGCCTAAAAAACGCTTCAATCTTCTCTACCCATTCGCCAGGGATCTTCTTGCGCCCCATTTCTAGTGCGCTCAAAAAGCTTGGGGTGGTCTGCAGTTCAGAGGCCATCGATGCGAGAGTTACGTTATTGGCGTCGATCCGGGCCTTACGAACCGCCTTTCCGAACTCCGTGATTGCCATGTGTGTGCTCCTTGATGAGGGTTAGTTCATAGTCGCCAGGCAAGCTTTCGTCACCCAATCCGGTCGTCGCCGGTTCACATCCTACAAGCTGGCAGACGAATATTAACCGATTTGGTTCACTCGCAGCAAGTGATAGTTGTGATATTCATGAAATTCTGTGGAGCATCTCGCGCTCTAGGTACTAAGCAGGCGTTCAAGCATCACTTTGTAGCGGGGCCAGGGCACAACACCGCCCCTCTCCCAGTCACCCCAAGTTCCAGGATCGACCCCGAGCCTTCTGGCGGCGGCGTCTACTGTCAGCCCATGATGCTTGCGGTAGGCAAGCATCCGCCCTTGAAGCGTTGATGCATGGGCAGTCGGGTCGTACCCAAGGAAGGCAACAACCGCCGGCATGTAGATCACCGACGGTGAAGTTCGATCCTTCTCCCAATTCGCTAGGGTCTCAGGACCTACACCAATCTCTGCAGCGACCTGCCGCTGCAGAAGCTCTCGTATTTGCCGAACTCGCTTCAGATGCTCACCAAGGGTTCTTGGAGGCAAGGCATTTGGCCTCTTTCGCACCATTTTGGTGAATGGCAAAAGAGCAACGCAACTATGCCCCTGCGGCCATGCCGGCAGCCTGGTGCAGAGCTGCCGCTGCACGCCCGAGCAGATCTCACGCTACCAGGGGCGGCTCAGCGGCCCCTTTCTCGACCGCCTGGATCTGCTGGTGGAGGTGCCGGTGCTGCCGGCCCAGGTGCTGGCGGACGCCAGCGGAGGCGAAGCCAGCAGCCTGGTGGCCGCCCGGGTGGCGCGGGCGCGTGAACTGGCGCTGGCGCGCCAGGGTTGCAGCAATGCCAGGCTGAGCGTCAAGCAACTCGATGAGGTGGCGCGCATCGACCAGGCCACCACCGCATTCATGCACAAGGCGGCGAATCGCCTCGCCTGGTCGGCACGCAGCTACCACCGCGTGCTGAGAGTGGCGCGCACCGTCGCGGATCTGGAGGGCAGCGCCGACATCGCCATCGGCCACCTGAGTGAGGCAATCCAGTGGCGGCGCGGCCTCGGCCGCGAGGCTTGAGCGCTCAGCGCTCCAGGCCGCGCCGGCGCAGATAGAAGCCGACGCCCAGCAGGCCCGCGATCAGCATCGCGGCCGGGCTGGGCTCCGGCACGGGGTGGGCCACTTGCAGCACGGAGAGCCCGGTGAAGGCCGATCCGAAGGCGCCGAACTGCCAGTTGTGCGCCTGCAGATGCTGGGGCGCCGCGCCCGGCAGGCCCAGGTGGTCATCGACACCGACCTGGGAGAACGAGCCAAAGGGTGCGAACACGCCCGCCAGCAGATGCGGTGCCTCGATGGTCTCGCCATGCGGGCCCGACAGGTGCTGGTACCAACCGCTCACGGTCCACTGGTTGTTGGCAAAGGTCGCCGTCAGCTCGGCATCCCAAAACACGCCGTTGTAGGTGGCGGTGCCACCGGCCGCGTTCCAGTTCCAGCCCAGGCTCAGATCGGTGAGCGTATCGACGAAGGAGGTGACGGTGCTGGCCGCATGTGCCGGCGCCAGGCCCATCAGGCCTGCCAGGGACGCTGCGAGAACGGCGTTGCGAAACTGTGGCTTCACGGCTTGCCCCTTACCGGGGCGGCTACAGCCCCGTCCGCGGATACTAGGCTCGCGCAGGGTGGCCTGCCACCCCTAGGAAGGGCAGATTTCAGTAGCGCAAGCGCACCAGCGCCGGCGCAGCGCCGCCCGGCGCACCAGGCGTCAACGCGAAAAGCCAGTCGAACTCGTCTTCGTCTATCGTGACCTCGGCCTGGTAGCCCAGGCCACGCAGGATCGCCGGCAGGGTGTTGCTGTGGCCGACCACCAGCACGGCCTCGCCGCTGCCATGGGCGCGCAGCCTGGCCAGCAAGGCCTCGGTGTCGCGAGCCGGCAGCACCACCGGCGTGAGCCCCAGGCGCTGCGCCGTGGGCGCGGCATGCGCCATGGTGCGCCGGTACGGGGTGGTGTAGATGGCCCGCAGGCCGGCGTCGGCCAGCATCGCCGCCAGGCGCTGTGCCCTCGCCTCGCCGGCCGGCGAGAGGCCGGGGTCGGTGGGAAGGTCCAGCCGCTCACCATGGCGCACCAGGTAGACGAGCGGCTGGGCCGCCGCCGGCATTGCCGTGGCCCCGAGCAGCGCCGCGAGACCGAGCGCCAGCAGGCGGCGACGCCACATCATCACTGGCGCGTCAGCTGGCCATCGCGCTCCAGCACCAGATCGCCCACGCGCAGCTGCGGATCCTGGCTGCGCTCGAAAGTGCGCGTGCTGCCGTCCTTGTAGCTGAGGCGCACGATCCAGACCTTGTGTGACTTGCTGCGCTTCTCGATCTCGTTGCCGGCATAGCCGCCGGCCACCGCACCACCCACGGTGGCGAGCTTCTTGCCACTGCCGCCGCCCACCTGGTTGCCCAGCAGGCCACCCACCACCGCGCCGCCGATCACGCCCAGGCCGCTGGCCTTGCCCTGGCGTTCCTCGGTGCGCACCTCGCTGACGGTGGCGCAATCAGGGCAGGTCTTGGCGGCGGCCGGCTTGGCCGCGGGTTTGGCCGCGGGCGCCGCCTGCGCCAGCACCGGATCGGGCGCCGCTTGCGACTGCGAACGGCCGACGGCATAGGCACCGCCCAACATCAGCGCGGCCACGGCCACGCCGGCAACGATCTGACTGGACTTGATGGACATGGACTTGTTCCTCATTCAAGGCCCACAAGGGCCGGGGGCATCAGCATGCCAGCCGACGCGGGTGCCGCGGCAAAGCCGGCGACCGAAGTTGTAACAACAAACGCTTGTGCTCAGAGCAGCGGCGCCAGGGCACGCTGCGCCGCCGCCTCATCCAGGGCGCAGCGCTGCGCCCAATCCTTCAGCTGATCGGCGCCGATGCGCCCGACATTGAAATAGCTCGCCTCGGGGTGCGAGAAATAGAAGCCCGAGACGCTGGCCGCCGGCGTCATCGCCATCGCATCGGTGAGGCCCATGCCGATCTCCTCGGGCACCAGCACGCGGAACAGATCGCGCTTGACCAGATGATCCGGGCAGGCCGGATAACCCGGCGCCGGGCGGATGCCGCGGTACTGCTCGGCGATCAGGGCCGCGTTGCTGAGCGTCTCGTCGGCCGCATAGCCCCACAGTTCCATGCGCACGCGCTGGTGCAGGCGCTCGGCAAAGGCCTCGGCCAGCCGATCGGCCAGGGCCTTCAGCATGATGGCCGAGTAGTCGTCGTGGTCGGCCATGAACTGGGCCTCCTTCTTCTCCACCCCCAGGCCGGCGGTGACGGCGAACAGGCCGATGTAGTCCGGCACGCTGCCCTTGGCGGCGATGTAGTCGGCCAGGCAGCGATTCGGCCGCAGCTCGCCATCCACCACCGGGCGTTCGCTCTGCATGCGCAGGCCGCGCCAGGTCATCAAGACCTCGCTGCGGCTCTCGTCCTTGTAGATCTCGATGTCGTCGTCGTTCACCTGGGCCGCCGGGTAGATGCCCATCACGCCGCTGGCCTGCAACCAGCGCCCCTCGATGAGGCGCTGCAGCATGCGCTTGCCGTCGCTGAAGACGCGCTGCGCCTCGCTGCCGACGATCTCGTCCTTCAGGATGGCCGGAAATGAACCCGCCAGGTCCCAGGTCTGGAAGAACGGCGCCCAGTCGATGCAGGCGGCCAGCTCGGCCAGGTCGTAGTTCTTGAAGACGCGGCGGCCGATGAACTTGGGCTTGGGCGGCTGGTAGCTGGCCCAGTCCAGCTTGGTCTTGTTGGCGCGCGCCTGCGCCAGCGTCACCAGCGGGGTCTGCTTCTTGTTGGCATGCAGCTCGCGCACCTTCTCGTAGTCGCTCTTCAGCTCATCGATGAAGCGCGTGGCGCGCTCGTCCGAGAGCAGGTCCGAGCACACGCCCACCGAGCGCGAGGCATCGGGCACATAGACCACCGGACCCTCGTAATGCGGCGAGATCTTCACCGCCGTGTGCACGCGGCTGCAGGTGGCGCCGCCGATCAAGAGCGGGATCTTCTTCATGCGGAAGTAATCGTCGCGCTGCATCTCGGCCGCCACATGCTGCATCTCTTCCAGGCTGGGCGTGATCAGGCCGGAGAGGCCGATGATGTCGGCGCCCTCGACCTTGGCCTTGGCCAGGATGTCCTGGCAGGGCACCATCACGCCCATGTTGACGACCTCGAAGTTGTTGCACTGCAGGACCACGGTGACGATGTTCTTGCCGATGTCGTGCACA